>Ga0209233_1000127_pt1 | contig 213026 bp, 214 predicted proteins | sample AraplaCL_Cvi_mCL_FD_184269 | JGI IMG/M metagenome (GOLD analysis project Ga0209233, IMG submission 184269) | Arabidopsis root microbial communities from the University of North Carolina, USA - plate scrape CL_Cvi_mCL (SPAdes) (version 2) | ecosystem: Host-associated > Plants > Roots >...
TCGGCCTGTCCGCCGGCATCGCCACCACAAGCCTGAAGCATGCGACGCATTTCAAGCGCAATGCCGAAGCCGGCATGGTGATGGTCAACCTGCCGACGGCAGGTGTCGACTTCCACGTGCCCTTTGGCGGCCGCAAGGGCTCGTCCTTCGGTCCGCGCGAGCAGGGCAAATATGCCGCCGAATTCTTCACCACCGTCAAGACCGCCTACACCCTGGCCTGAGATGCCGCCGCCGCCTGCCGGTCGCGCGAAACGGATGCATTGCGGGCGATGGGCGGCAGAGGAGTTAAAATGCTTGACGCTCGAGATTCGCACGACCGCATCGATGGCGAACAGCCATCCGCCCTGGACGCGCTAGACCGCGTGATACTGGCGCTGCTCGCCAAGGATGGCCGAATGCCCGCAAACGAGATCGCAATTCATCTGCGCCTGTCTGCCGTTGCAATGCATCGCCGATGTAAGCGGCTGATGCGGGTCGGTCATATCGTCGGGTTTCGCGCCATCATCAGCCGCGTACGGGTGGCCGGGGTAAAGGAGTACTCTCCGGTCGGAAGCGACTTCGATTATCTGCTGAAGGACCGTGCTCGCGAGCTCATCTCATATCGTCGCGCTGTTTCGAAGATCCCGCCCGATCCTGCGCACGTCTCAAGGATTTTGAGCTTTTTGGCGCTCAAGGAGCCCGGTGCCGGATGAGGGGCGGCGCAAATCATAAACAGGGGGACTGTCGTTGACGCTCACCTCCTAACGACAACGACGCCTCGGATCGCGCGAGAGCCGATCCGAGTGGCTATCAAACTCATCGCATTGCTACCAAAAAGAAAAAGGGAACGCTGAAAATGAAAAAAGTCGCAACGGGCCTTTGCTTGGCCTTATCCATGCTGTCGGCAACATCCGCCGCCCAATCTGCCGAATCTCGCCCTGCGATCCTCTACGATATGGGTGGAAAATTCGATAAGTCGTTCAATGAGAATGCATTTAACGGGATGGATAGATTCCGCAAGGAAACCGGCGTCAAAGTCGCCGAATTCGAGATCAATCGCGAGGCTGAAAGAGAGCAGGCGCTGCGGACATTTGCCCGGCAAGGCGCGAGTCCAATCGTGGTCGTCGGCTTTGCCTGGTCGCTGCCACTCAAGAAAGTTGCCGCCCAATACCCTGACGAGAAGTTCGTCATCGTGGATAGCACCGTCGATGAGCCGAACGTTCGGTCAATCCAGTTTGCCTATCATGAGGCTGCCTTTGTCGTTGGTGCGCTTGCCGGGTTGAAATCGAAGACCGGGACTGTGGGCTTTATTGGTGGAATGGATATCCCAATCATACGCAGCTTTGAATGCGGCTATGCAAGCGGTGCTCGGTACACCGCGCCACAGATCAAGATTATCGAAAACATGACGGGCGCCACACCGGCTGCCTGGACGGATCCTGCCAGGGCCCGAGAGCTGGCACTGAGCCAGTTCGACCAGGGAGCTGACATCATATTCGGTGCCGCAGGAGCCAGCACGATGGGTGTCTTGCAGGCCGCTGCGGATGCAAAGAAGCTTGCGATAGGGGTTGGCACCAACCAGAACGGTCTCCACCCAGGGTCAATTCTGGCGAGTGCGACTGCCTACATCGATACGGCAGTCTACCAGTCGCTGAAGGATGCCGAGTCAGGAGATTGGAAAGGTGGGACCAAGGTGTTGGGCATCAAGGACAAGGGCGTCGGATGGTCGCTCGACGACAACAACCGGCCCCTGCTCAATACGGACGATATCGCCAGGGTAAAGCAGGTCGAGGCGGATATCAGTGCGGGAAAGATAACTGCGCCAAACTATCTGACGTCCAACAAGTGTGAGTGATCCGACGATGCTCGATGTGACAGGTTATACTGACAGATGGGTCTATAGGGCAGGCGAGACTGTCGATCTCAGAGTATCGGGGACGAGGCCGAGGGTCTATTGGCAACTGATCAGGCATCTCGGCGCCGTCAGCAAGCCAGAGGACTGGACCGCCCGAACAAGGTTCATCGCGGAGTGCCGGGGGCATTTCGACGGCGTTTCCAATAGCCAGACTGTGACAGGCTCCTATTTCTCAGCAGCTATCGCCGCACACAGTGCCACAGCCGGCTACCGCCTGGAGTTCGGTTTGAAACCGACATTGGTCCCGATGAAAGACTCTCTGCTTGCACGCATGCAGTTTGGCGAGGAGACAATTGATCTTGTTGTCGATCAGAGCGGAGAAATGGCGCTGCTTGGCAGTTCGTGGGAACGACAGCGGCTGGAAGGGGTGAGGTTGGCGGCGAATGCTTGGACGCACCTCTCTTGGACCCTTCATTCGAGTGATGAGGGCCTATCCGTTGCGGTGAATTGCGGGCCTCGCCGGGCGTCGCTCGAGGTCACGCACGGCGTGGTGTTCGCACCGCTTTCGAGCCTCTTTCTCGCGGGAGACGGCGCAAAAGGGCGTTTTGATGGAAAGATCGAGAGCCCAAGACTGGATGGTCTCTCTCTGAACGGCAATGGATCGCTTTCTGCCCATCGTCTTGCCGCTTGGGATTTCTCGGATTTTTCACTGGGGCAATTTTCCGTGCCTGAAAGAGTTGCGGGTGGATCGGCTGGCATCCTCCACAATGCGCCGACGCGCGGTGTAACGTCGTCGCGTTACACTGGAAGGAGCTGCAACTTCGTCGAAGCCTTGGACGACTACGCCGCGGTGTGGTTTCACCGCGATGACATTCTGGATGTCGGCTGGCCGTCCGGTGGAGCGATAGAGCTTCCCGATCTCGAAAGTGGGGTCTACTCGATTGTGATATCGGGTTCTGAAGAGATCGATTGGCAGCGGAGAGAGAGCTTTGATGCGATCCCTCTGTTTATTCGTCCCTCGCGAACCAGCGCACATGTTGTGGCGCTCGTACTCCCGACGTTCAGTTATCGCGCCTATGCGAACAACACGTTCGCGGAAGAGGCGGATCCATTGATTTTCAAGCGGAAAAAGCAAGGCACTTCGAAGCCGCTTTACGATCATGCGATCGCGTTGAACTTGCTCTCGCTATACAGCCTGCACGGCGACGGGTCAGGTGTCGCGCTTGCCTCACTAAAGCGGCCGCAACTTACCATCAGAGCCGATTTTGAATCTCATCTGCAAGGCTTTCCTCATCAATTCTCGGCGGATCTTGCAATAGTCGAGTGGCTAGAGGGGTTAGGTATCGGCTACGACATACTGACAGACGAGGTCCTGCACGAGGACGGCGTAGAGGCAATCTCGCCGTACAAACTGTTGCTGACGGGATCGCATCCCGAATATTCCAGTGCGGCGCTGCTCGATGCCTATCATGATTTCAGTGCGCGCGGTGGCTCCATACTCTATCTCGGTGGCAACGGATTTTATTGGTCCGTTGGTCTGGATCCGCGTTTTCCGGAACTGATCGAGGTACGCAGAAGCGACGGCACACGCACCTGGACGGCCGGCGTCGGAGAACGGCGTCAACAGCTGGATGGCCAGGATGGTGGTATTTGGCGCAGTCTTGGTCGTCCGCCGAACGCCCTGTTCGGGATTGGGTTTTGCGCCCATGGCTTCTCGGGCGATGGCAACTATGTTGCGGTCCCAGGCGATGTTCCACCTCGGTTCGCCCGTATACGGTCCTTCCTTCAGGCGCAGGGCGAACGCCCCTTCGGTATTGCAGGCCTTGAGATTGACCGGTATGCGCCGGAATTCGGGAGCGGGAACGACGTCATTGTGCTCGCGTCTCTCTATTCGATGCCAGCCGGGTATTTACCGACCGTCGAGGAGTTCGGTGGGCTCGATGTCCTGATCAAGGATGCATATGCAGCTTTGGCGGAGAGAGTTCGAGGCAATATTGTCATGCGGCTGGCGGAGGGCGGCGGCTGTATCTTTTCCGTCGGCTCAATTCGCTGGGCGAGCGGGCTCATAGACGATTGTGATCAACACGGCGTGCGTGCTCTGACTTCCGCTGTCCTTTTGGATCTCCTCGACGACCAATTGTCAATGAATGGCGCCAGCATTTGAGCGTCGGCTGAATTGGCCGGCTTTCCTGCGCGGCAACCTTAGTAGCCCGAGGCACTGCGTTCGCGATTGAAGGTCGCAGGCCGCGGACAATAAGCACTCTACGAAGCGGCCGCAGCAGGCGTTCCACCGCTTAGCGATCGCGGCGGCTCTGCACCCCGGAGGCGTCGAACAGCAAGCAATCCCGGTCGACGGCGGGGGCAAATGCGGCTCCCTTTGAAGGTCACGGCCACTTCATCAATGCACCACCTGTCCTCGAGCGTTGATGCGGGCTGGCTGATGGTATTGGCGAGGGCTAGGCCAAATCTCTTCGCCGAACGTTTCACAGCTGACAACAATCTCGCGAGCGATCGCCATGCTTTGCCTCCGACAAGCCTGGTGATGACAAGGACTTCGCGGTGCCAAGTCAGCCGGGCTTAGCCGTAGCATCACACCGTGTTTGTTCAGCCGTGGGGGGTGTGGTGGGTTTCCGATCCTTCGTCAGCGTGACGTAAAGGACAAAGGCAGCGATGATTAAAGCCGACGTCGTCCCTAGTTCGACAACAGGCGACGTGGTTTCCGTGGAGCCAAAAAAGCTCACCATGCTGATGTTGATGAAGCAATGAAAGACGGTACTTGGCCAAATGCTGCCTGTTTTCATACGAAGTTCATTGAGAATGAACGCAACAGGTGCCACGCCAATCGTAAATAGCGCGATCTTAACGAGCAAATCCCCACCGTCGCTCTCAAATCCGACAAAGAATAGGGGCCAGTGCCACGCGCTCCAAAAGATTGTGCTGATTAGCGTGGTTTTCACCCGCCCTAATGAAGCGAAACGCGGTAGCCAGTAGCCACGAAAGCCAACTTCCTCACCCAATGCGGTAAACATGAAGCTGGGGCTGAGGTAGAGAATGCTTCGAAGGCCTTCAAGGCTGGAGCTCGAGGAGTTTAGGTTAGCAAGCTCTGCAGCTAGCCTTACAATTACCACTGGAAGGACAGCGAGAAGAATGGCGAGTGGCCAATAATGAAATGCGGGCCGATGGATACCGAGGCTGCTTATAGCAGATGGCTTATTGAATGAGCCGGTGACAATCAGCATAAATATCGCAATATATGCCGGACTGAGCGAATAGAAATGCCACCATTTATCATTTGGCAAGAACGCGACCGATGTCATCGCCACCAAGGTTGCGATCAGCATAAACTGGATGGCTTCGCTTTGCTCTTTATTCAGTTGATTCTTCACGTCTTACTCCCCGTCCGTGCGTCTCTCCACCCCTGCACCCCTGCACCCCTGCACCCCTGCACCCTGGCGTGATGGTGTTACTCGCCGCCGCAGTTTTCTTGCCTTCACGGCTGCAAAGGCGGCGCGAGCCAAGCGCATCATGTGTGCTATAATGTATACTTTATAATGTGAGTCAATCTTCTTATTTTTGGAACTGTTGGTTTCCGCGCAGAACTGATGGAGCGGATGCACCCAAGCAATACAGCCTGAAGTGTGACTACAAGCCTAGATAAAGAGCAGCACTGTCCACGACGCGCTTGACTGGACGCAACTGCTTGTCTTATGAACTCATCATTGCTCCATGCGCTATTTGCGGCGCAAGTGGCAGCGTGTCGTTCACTAGGCGGCCGTAAGCGTTTACGTCAATCAACGCGCAGTCTCGCAAGATTCGCCAACCAGCGGACCTTGCTATGCGCAGGTGACGTTGATGCTTGACAGACTTTCTTATTTTTTTCGCTTGGCTCCCAAACCAGCCTTACTCGGTCTCCTTCTTATTTTTTGTGCCGGGTTTGCGGATGGAATGCTGGTTCCCTTTTTTCCCCTTTGGGCAAATGACGAAGCAGGCGTGCCTGTCGGTGCGATCGGATTGCTGTTCGGATGTTACGCTGGTGGTGAACTCATCGCAGCACCACTAATCGGCGGCATCGCGGATCGGGTTGGGCGGCGGCCAGTGCTTATCGCTTCATCACTTGGTGTTGGGGGCGGCTTTGCAGCGCTGTTCTTCGCCCATGGTGTGGTTCTTGCAGCCGTGGTGCTGCTGCTTGTCGGCATGTGCGAGTCTGTGCTTCACCCCACGATTTATACTGTAATCGGTGATGTGACCCCGGAAAACGACCATCGCCATTGGTTCAGCCTGGCGCGGGTGGGGTCGGGCGCAGGTCGAATTCTTGGCCCAGCGTTTGGCGCGGCGCTCGCACTCTGGTCGCTTGGTGCCGTGTTTCTAGCTGCCGGCGGTGTTCTTCTGTTTGGGTGCATAGCGATGTTCCTTTGGCTTACGGAGACAATCAAGCTTGGCAGCGGCAAGGACGAAGAAGATGAAGAAGAGGGACTGTCGGCCCTTCTGCCGGTTTTCCGAGATCGAAGGTTGGCCGGACTCCTGCTTTGGTTTATCCTGTTCGAGGTTGCGAGCAGTTGGATCGAGTCCGTCCTTCCTCTCTACGCGCGCGACGCCGGAATTCTGACGCCATCCGGTATCGGCGCGCTTTTCGCTTTCGAAAGCGCCTTAGTGGTCGGACTGCAAATGCTGGTTAGCCGCTCTGTGAAGAACCTTGCCGGTCTATCACTGACGGTCAGTGCGGGCATTTCAACGATAGCCGGCTTCGCGATGCTGGCTACCTCTCCCTCTATCATATGCTTGATCGGTGCTGTCAGCCTGTGTGCAATAACGCAGATGCTCATTGGTCCCCTGGTACCGACTGCGGTCAATGCGCTGGCTTCCCAAGCACGCCGGGCTTCCTATATGGCGGCTTCGTCCGTGGCCTTCGATCTCAAGGATTCGCTCGGGCCTTCCATTGGCACTGCGCTTTATTCGCTAGCGCCACGGTTGCCTTGGGTTGTGGGGATTCCACTCGTTGCGGCCGCATCGCTTGGGTTAGGAGTTGCTGTCGGTCGCTCGCGAAGGCGGGAGGAAGCGCCAGTCGTGTGCGGGGCAGCAACGGTTGCACAGCAGGATCACTGATCTTTGGATCCGATTCCCGAATTTGGGGATGGGATGCCAACAAAGAGGGTCGCCAAGATCTCATCCTGCAACTATCGGCAAAAGCTTCCGGACGCTCGCAATCGCGCTGACACTGAAATGTCGATCTAACCGCCGGTTGATGTTCCTTGAGCTATGTGAAGCAGCTGTATGGCCGCGGGAGGCGACGATTTTGCGACCCATTACTCGCGCAGTTCCACCGAACGGTCGCGTGCTGCCCTGACTGCATCGCTCAAGAGCTTATTCAGCTTGCCGTCCGTCATTAGCACAGAAAGGGCTGCAGCGGTCGTTCCGTTTGCGCTGGTCACCTGTTGCCGCAACTCCTCAATTTGCCGAGAGCTGGTGTTGGCCATTAGCGCTGCGCCGTAAACGGTCTGGAGGGCCAATAGTTTTGCTGTCTCGGTCGGTAGACCGGTCCCCACAGCTGCCGAACAAAGGCACTCGATAAAATGGAAGAGATAGGCTGGTCCGGAGCCGGAGACGGCGGTCACAGCGTCCATCAGCGTCTCGTCCGTCATTTCTGCCACTTTGCCACCGGAGGCGAGCAACTCACGAATGAGAGACGCGGCTGTAGGACCGACATTTTGGTTCGCCACGGTGACCATCATGCCTTCGCCAATCGAAACTGGAATGTTGGGCATGCACCGAACGATCGCGGCCTCCTCGCCCAAGAGGCGCTCGAAGGTTGCAATGGATGTACCAGCGGCAAGGCTGACATATGTCGCATCGGCCTTGAAGCGCGCGTAGAGCGGAACCACCGACTCGATTGCTTGAGGCTTGATGGCAAATACGACGCACGGTGATGTCGCCGTGTGCGTGATGTCGCCAATATCAGCCAATGCCAAAGCGCCCAAAGCTATGGCTTGTTCCCGCAGCAGGTCTGCCGGTTCTACCACAACCATCTCTTCGGCTTTCACTCTGCCTGAGCTGATCCAGCCCTTCAACATGGCATACCCCATGTTCCCGCATCCCACTAAAACAACTTTTGGCGTTATCATGATGTGACCTTCGAACACATTTAAGGGCGGTGCCTGACTGCGCTGGCCGTTCGTGGGAAGAGCGGATGTGCACGAACTCGGAGGGTGTCGTCCATCCAGCAGGATTGATTCACTGCCGAAATGGGGCAGTCAACTTACGCCTGGGACACAACAAGCCGGACCGGCAGACACTTGAGAAGCTGTCGCTAGTCGATCTCGCTGATCGCGGTTAGCATGCTGCTAAGCCCGCGCTCAATGGTGCTATCATCTGTGGCGAAGGAGACCCTTACGGTACCTGGGGCACCAAATACCGACCCCGGCACAACGGCGACATGTCGATTTTCCAAGAGCCATTCGCAAAAAGCTACATCCGGGGCTTCATGAGCGCCGAATTGCTTGCTCCCCCTGAGGGCGTCTCCCATATCGAGCAGCGCGTAGAAGGCTCCATCGGGTCGCTGCATGCTCACCGCCGATTGGTTGCGGATCATGTCGACGATGAGGTCGCGGCGTTGCCGATAGGCACTTACCATAAGCTCGATCGTGTCGCGTGGGCCTGACAGGGCCGCAACCGCGGCTGCCTGACTGACCGAACTCGGCCCCAGTGTGGTTTGAGCCTGCAGATTGGCCATGGCTTCGATGATGTCTCTCGGTCCTGCGCCGAATCCAAGCCGCCAGCCGGTCATTGCGTAGGCCTTGGAAACACCATTTACCGTCACGATCCGGTCAGCCAGATCGGGGCAGACGGACAGCAGCGATTTCGGTGGTAGGGCTGTATAATGAAGGTGTTCGTAGATCTCATCGGACAGAATGAACACGTCCGGGAAATTTCTCAATACCCGTCCCAAAGAATCCAGTTCGGACTCGGAATAGATCACTCCGGCGGGATTGCTTGGGGTGTTCAAGACCAACCAACGCGTACGGGGATTGATTGCGGCGCTGAGATCTCCAGGGCTTAGCTTGTAGCCATTGTCCTTGCTTGTCTGCACGAAAGCCGGCACGCCGCCGGCGGCATATGTCATGCCGGTGTAGGCTGCCCAATAGGGGACTGGCAGCAGCACCTCGTCGCCCTGCTGAAGCGTTACGGCGAACGCGTTGAAGATGACCTGCTTCGATCCGGTCCCAACGATCGTTTGCTCATCACAGAACTCAAGACCGTTCTCGCGACGGAATTTTTCTCGCACCGCCGACCTCAGGGCATGCGACCCGCGTACCGGAGTATAGTGCGTATCGCCGTCCACCATTGCGCGTGTCGCCGCTTCAATGACGTGGCGAGGCGTATCGAAGTCCGGCTCTCCCGCCGTTAGCGAGGCAACCTGAATACCGGCCGCCTGCATGTCCGCCACCTTGGCGATCGCCTCGTAGATCTTGGATGTGGTGACTTTCGCCATCCGAGGCGCAATTCGAGCTTCTCGCTCGGTTTTAAATGGCCGACAAATGTTCATTTATGCCTCCAGTAGTGCGAGGGCCTGGGCAAGGCGAGTGTTGGTGACAGGTTTGGCCGCCTCAAGGGGCAGCCTCACAGAACCATTCCCGATGCCGCGAAGCCGCAGTGCGGCCTTGAGGCCAACGGGGTTCATTTCGGAGTAGACGGCTTCGATCAGCGGGCCGAATTGCGCGTGGATGGCGAGAGCCTCGCGCATCTGACCACCTTGCACGAGCGACAAGATCTGCTTCCAGGGCGTGGGGTCAATGTTTGACATAGCCAGGACTCCGCCTTTGGCGCCAAGTGCAAGCTGAGCAGGGAATAGTGGCTCTTCGCCCGAAAGCACCGCCATGGCATCGCCAGACGTTTGGACGATACGGGTGAATTTGTTGAAGTCATAGCCACTGTACTTCATACCGATCACAGAGCCGTCGGACACCATGTTTGCAATGGTCTCCGGGTGTAGCTCGACATTCGTACGGCGTGGGATTTCATAAAGCACGATCGGCAGATCAACGGCACGTCGATAGCGATCGAAATAGCGACGGATCCCAGCATCCTCCGCGAGTGTATAGTAAGGGGTCACCACCATAAGCGCCGATGCGCCTGCCGATTTGGCGGCAAGCCCGGACTGCACGGCATCCTCATAGCCGGTTGCCAGGACGCCGGCGATAACTGGCACGCGGCCCTTTGCGGCATCCACGGTCCAGCCTACCACCTGTTCACGTTCGCGGTAGGACAGGGCGGGATATTCGCCGGTGCCACCCAGGGGGGCGAGACCGGTTGTTCCTCGGTCGATAAGGAAGTCGACATGGTCGCGGAGGTCCGCGGGGTCGAGGTCTCCATCACGTGTGAATGGGGTAATCGTCGCCGTAATGATCCCACTTATGTCTCTGTGTGTTAGTGCCATCGACCGATACTCGCGTTCCAGATAATTGCTATTTAATTATTAGTAATTGAGATATACCTATATACCATCGAAAAATACGAGGCAATAGCTTCAATACGAAACCGAGGCCTATCAAGCGCGGTCTTCATTATCGGGAGATTGCGTGCAACGGCGGCGCCTTGGCGGATTGACAGCCACAGGGAGCAGAACCTAAGGAAGCTATGGAAATTGGATTGCAATTAACTTAGGTCGTTTGACGATATTATTCGGTGTGTTCCGAGGGGATGAGCAAACCACCAGCCCGCTGGAATGCAAAAGCACTTACGTTCACGAGCGCGGATTTGGATCCCGAACTCGGTTGAAACTCACTACAGGATCAGATCATGGCTAGAGCGAAGTCGAGTACGGAAGACCACCTGCTGGTCGGGAGTGTCGTCAAGGTGTTTCAAGTCCTGGAAGCTTTCGATCGATTGCATCCACGCATGGGATTTTCAGAGATTGCCCGTGTCACGGGTTTGGAAAAGAGTGCGGCTCAGCGCGCGGCGCATACGCTTTGGCGGCTTGGTTACCTGGACAAGGCCGCCGCGTCGGGTGAGTACCGACTCTCCCTCAAATGCCAGGATCTGGGCATGAGCTTTGCGGAGACGAACCGCATTGTTCTTTCCGTTTCGCCCTACATCAAAATGTTAAGGCGCAAGACGAGCGCTTCGGTCAATTTGACCATGCTCGATGGAACTGAGACTGTGTTCGTGCAGCGCCATACCAGTCCGGAGCAACTTGGCAGTTCGGTTGTGGTTCGTGCGAGATTGCCCGTCTATTGCACGGCAACCGGAATCGCGATGCTTTCTCAGTTGCCGGATGACCAGGTGCGGCAAATATTGGAACGCAGCGATTTGAAGCCACGTATGCCCAATACGGTTTGGCAGGTAGACAAGATCATCGAGAGAATTGTCGAGACCCGGTTGCAGCGCTATGCATTCGGGGTCGAAGAAGATGTCGCGAGCGATATCACGCTCGCTTGTGGCTTTACCGATCCCTCAACCGGCGATGTGGCTGCATTGGGATTAAGCTATTTCAGTGGCTCCATAACCGTGCCGGAAGCCGCCGCTGAGTCTCGCGATCTGTTGATCGGCCTGGTTGGAAATCTGTCGTCCGACCTGTCCGGGAATTGACGCAGCCTCATAGCGCAGCTTTGCCTGTCGATCTCCAGCGGTGAACTTTTGGCGATTGTGTCGAGACGCTCATTGTCGACGCTATGATCGCGGCGCGCGGCCATTCCTCCTCGAAGCCCATTCTCTGCCGCCCCAGCCACTGATCCGTCAGCTAGGCTTTCCAAGTGCGTTTTCCCTGCTATCTAATTACATAGTAATTTGACTAAAACGTATTGCGATTAGATTTGAGTTGAATTAAGGTGGCCAAGCTTGCTCGCCGACGTCAGTGGCGATCTGAGCCAATTCAAATCCTTGAGGGAACGATTATGAAATCCAGATTTCTCATTGCATTGCTGATGGGAGCAGCCTGCGCAACGAGCGCGGTGACGGCATCAGCTGACACGCTTCAGAATGTGAAAGCCAAAGGAAGTTTGGCGTGCGGAGTATCGACGGGAAATCCGGGCTTTTCTGCAACGGATGACAAGGGTGAGTGGAAAGGGTTGGATGTTGATTTCTGCCACGCGGTAGCCGCCGCGGTGTTCGGTGATCCCTCGAAAGTGAAATACAATCCACTGTCTTCGAAGGTTCGCTTCACAGCACTGCAATCAGGTGAAATCGATATTCTGTCTCGTCAGACTACCTGGACAGCCAGCCGAGAGTCGGGGCTCGGACTAATGTTCGCGGGCGTCATGTATTATGATGGCCAGGGTTTCATGGTGAATTCCAAGAAAGTGCCTGGTATCACATCGGCAAAGCAGCTCTCTGGTGCGACGGTATGCGTTTTGACCGGCACGACCGGCGAACTCAACATGGCCGACTATTTCAAAGCCAACAAAATTGAGTTTTCGCCCGTCGTTTTCGAGAAGATCGAAGAAGCGAAGGCCGCCTACGATGCTGGGCGTTGCGACGTGTACACCGATGACCAGTCGAATCTCTACAGTGCACGGCTATCGCTCGCCTCGCCGGTCGATCACGTGGTACTGCCGGAGATCATCTCGAAAGAACCTGTCGGTCCTGTCGTTCGCCAGGGCGATGACAGATGGCTCAATGTGGTGAAGTGGACTTACTTCGCATTGGTGCAGGCCGAAGAGTTCGGCATTACGCAGGCGAATGTCGAGGAGATGAAGAACTCTCCCAACCCTGAGATCAAACGGCTTCTCGGCCAGGAAGCCGGCGCGACCATCGGCACCGATTTCGGGCTCTCGAGCGATTTCGTTGTTAACGTTATCAAAGCGGTCGGCAATTACGGAGAAATCTTCGAACGAAACATCGGCCAGCAAAGCCCATTGAAGATCGAACGCGGAAAAAACGCGCTTTGGACCCACGGCGGGCTGCAATACGCGATGCCTTTCCGCTGATTGGTTTTCTGGGGGAGGACCCTTGCGATCCTCCCTCAGTCAAATGCCACCCGCTCGGCGCAAACTATCCAAGTGCCAGATGAGATGCATCCCGCCGCGCGAATCTTCTCCCAAGGACCTCGATCATGTCTGTCCATCACCGCATGAGCGCGCTCATGAGCAATTCCGCTTTGCGTGGCGTCGCCGTACAAGTGCTTTTGGGCTTCGGGATGCTGATCACCGCCTGGGTGATCTCACATAACGCCGTCGCCAACCTGCAGCGCGCGAACATTCGCTCTGGTTTTGGCTTTCTTGAGGCGCGAGCGGGATTCGAGATTGCGCGGCCTCTCATTCAATACTCCAGCGACTCGACCTATGGCCGCGCCCTTGTGGTTGGCCTTTTGAACACCGTTCTTATCGCGGTAACGGGCATTGTCGCGGCCACAATCATCGGCTTTCTGGTCGGGATCGGCCGTCTTTCGAGCAACTGGCTGATCGCAAGGATCTGTGCGCTGTATGTCGAAGTCTTTCGCAATGTGCCGCCGCTGCTTGTCGTGTTTTTTTGGTACCTCGGAATCCTTTCGGTTCTGCCGCAACCGCGTGAGTCGCTGCGTCTGCCGCTCCATCTGTTTTTGAACAATCGAGGCTTGACCTTCCCGACACCAGTCCCAGCCAGCGGGCTCGACGTGGTCGCTGGTATGTTTGCTTTGGGCCTTCTCTTGTCCTTCCTCTTGTCGCGCTGGGCAGGCATCCGGCAGGCTGAAACGGGCAGGCGGTTTCCCACTTTATCGGCGAACGTCGGCCTGGTCCTCGTTCTAACAACCATGACATTCTTTGCCACAGGAGCGCCGCTTTCGTTCAGCTATCCAGTTGCTGGAACGTTCAACATCACTGGCGGATCCGTCGTCGGTCCTGAGTTCATTTCTCTCTTTATGGCGTTATCGTTTTACACTGCGTCATTTATCGCAGAAATCGTGCGAGCGGGTATTCAGGGTGTGCCGAAAGGGCAGACGGAAGCTGCAAAGGCGCTCGGACTGAGGCCATCGGCAGCCATGTCGCTCATCGTTATCCCGCAGGCCTTTCGCATCATCATTCCGCCGCTAACCAGCCAGTATCTGAACCTCACCAAAAACTCCTCTCTGGCCATCGCAGTTGGTTTTTCCGATCTCATTGCGGTCGGTGGAACCACCTTGAACCAGACAGGCCAAGCCATCGAAATCATAGCCATCTGGATGCTGATCTATCTCACCCTCAGCGTCACGACCTCGGTGTTCATGAATTGGTTCAATGCCAAAATGGCATTGTTGGAGCGATAAGATGTCCGACACGTTTGTCCGAACCTCAATGCTCGCACCAAGTGCAATGCCAATCGCTGAGGTGGGCATAGTCGGCTGGATCCGGCGCAACCTGTTGGCAGGCCCTGGTGATGCCATTCTGACAATATTGGCTTGCGCATTGATCCTTTACACCGCATCGCACCTCCTCAACTGGCTCGTTATCCAGGCAATCTGGATCGGAACAGATCGTACGGTCTGTGCCACTGTCACTCAGGGAGGTTTGCGGCCTGACGGATGGAGTGGCGCGTGCTGGGCTTTCGTCGGCGCGAAATTCGAGCAGTTCGTTTTCGGCCGATATCCGTTTGAAGAGCGTTGGAGGCCGATACTGGTCGCCGGCCTGCTTGTCCTTCTCCTGGTACCGATGCTTGTTCCAAGCATACCCCGCAAAACACTGAACGCGCTTCTCCTCCTGGTACCATTTCCAGTCGTCAGCTTTTCGCTGCTTTACGGCGGGTTCGGCCTTCCCATCGTTGAAACGGCTCTCTGGGGCGGGCTGATGGTAACTCTGGTTCTGTCGTTCGTCGGTATCGCCGTGTCGTTCCCATTTGGCATCTTGCTTGCACTGGGACGTCAATCGAAGCTCCCTTTGGTCAGATGGAGCTCGATCGCGTTCATCGAAGTCATTCGTGGCGTGCCTCTCATCACGGTCCTGTTCATGGCGAGCGTGATGCTGCCGCTCTTTTTGCCAGTCGGATGGACGGTCGACCAACTCCTTCGCGCGGTGATTGGGGTATCGATTTTCGGCTCGGCCTACATGGCAGAGGTGATCCGTGGGGGCCTTCAGGCGGTTCCGAAGGGGCAGTATGAAGGTGCGGACTCTCTCGGCCTCAGCTATTGGCACAAAATGTGGCTCATCATTGTCCCTCAGGCAATAAAGCTTGTTATTCCGGGGATCGTCAACACATTCATCGGAATGTTCAAAGACACATCCTTGGTATCGATCATCGGTATGTTCGACCTTCTCGGTATCGTGCGCCTGAACTTTGGCGATCCGGTCTGGGCCACACCTGTAACCCCCATGACGGGCCTCATGTTCGCGGGGTTCGTGTTCTGGTTCTTCTGCTTCGGCATGTCGAAATATTCCGGCTTTATTGAACGGACGTTGGACACTGGACGCAAAAGCTGAAAGCGAAAGTAGATTTATGTGAAGACCTTGGTGCGAATTGAGGAGGAACGGCATTGTCGATTTTCGGCGCTGCATTCCAAGTTGCCGGCCTGCATCAACCGAACTCCCAAGTTCCGGGAGGCCATGGAGAGCAATGCTCTAGAGGCGGCCGCCTCGCAACCGGCATTGCGTTAACCTCCAGGAGTGAACTCTCGACAAAGGTGATCGTACGATGAAGTGGCATCTTCGATGGAAGCTAGCGAAAGAGTGGCGGTTTGCTAATCCGATCCATGGCGAGTTCGCCCCAAATAAAACGACGACGCCCTTCCTGGACATTCGCGGAGATGCTGAGGAAAAGCTCTCCTGCGCTGTTGCGCGATTTGGCGATGATGGAAAGCGCTTGTTGGCAGGATATATAGAACTATAGTTTTTCCTAACCCTAACCCTAACCCTAACCCTAACCCTAACCCTAACCCTAACCCTAACCCTAACCCTAACCCTAACCCTAACCCTAACCCTAACCCTTGGCATGATTTTACTCATATATGAAATACCCAAGTCGCGAAGGAAATCGCATGCGAGTGATGGGTCACGTGTGCAGGAGAGGAGTGTTTTGGGAACTGCAAGTCTTATATTTTTTTGGGGCTCCGGGCCATTTTATGTTCCCTAATAACTACTGTATCTGACCGCGACGCCACTCGTGGCCAGCTTTTTTGTAAAGACAAATACAAACGAAATATCCCAATCTTCACCTCCCCATCTCATTAGTTCCCGCCTGTTCCCGTCTCCTCATCCCCTTCCTCAAGGCGAGGGGCATTGCTCTCGTAGAGCCACGGTGCAATCGCGCGGAGCCTCGGGTTCTCGATATCGTAGGGCAAACCTCCAAGCATCGAGAGAATTTTCACGCTGAGGTAGAATGTCGCAAACTGCGATCCCCCAACCAAGTTTCGAACCCTCTCGTTCGCGTCCTTATCGAAGATGCTGAACCAAAGCTGGGTTGTCTGTCTGTGGGCGCCAAGGGCGATGGCCAAGGGACCCCTCACAGTAAGCCAGTGCCGCAGTGACAGGAGATCTCGGGCAGATCGCTTGAGGTCCGTCGCCATTGCCTCGCGCAGTGAACCATCGGTTTGCAGAAGGTCGAACTCCTGACGGAAGAGGTACACGTCGGCGACATAGTTCAATCCGGCAACGGTGCAAAGACCAGGCACAAGGCGTGCCAGCTCCGATGCCAGCCGAGTAGGAACGTTGCTGCCCTCCGCCACTGCAGGGATCAAACTCATTGTCCAGCCGATAAGATGGCCTCCCAGCAAGGCCTGAGGAATTTCCTGAGCGATCCTTAGTGGGTAAGGCAACGGCTTGACACGGTTGAGATGTCCTCCGGTGGTCATCGCAGCACGGTTCACCAGCTTCTCCAGCTCTGGCATAAGTGCGACGAAAAGCAGGACGCCGGCGATTTCTGGCCCAAGGCTGGCAGTGCGGCCGCCATCATGAGAGAAAGCGTAGCGAATGCTTTGCCAGAAGACCATGAGGCCCAATCCAATCTTAAGGGGATCGGAGAAGAGAAGCCAGCAGAGGGCCTTAATCCTGTCGGCCTGCTCCGGGAAGCGCTTCAAAGCGATACCGACGGCTCGGTAGGCTCGCTCTCGAGCGGCTGGCGAGCCCGTGAGGGAAGGTTCCTCCTCAAGACGCTGTGTCGATCCGGGTTCGATCATCTCCGCAATCGTCTCTAATCTCTCCACCAGGAATGCACCTGCCGATTGATCGGGCGCCGGTCGTGTCAGAGATCTGAGCTGTTGCGCAGCTCTCGGGCCAAACTCTCGCGTTACCCGGTCTGATTCCTCCTTATCCAATGCGGCAAAGATCTCTGCCGCCAATTCCATCATCTCATCATCGCTGATCGCTGATGGCTTATCCATCTCCACCATTGCTTTCTCAAGGAATGCCGCAAGGTCGTCCAGTTCGTCAGCCGACAAGGATGAAGGCTCGACTAGCTTGAATGGAGGAGGCGCGGTCTGCTTTGGAGGAGACAAGCCCGCTGCAGGTGTCATTCCAAGCTGCGCCATCATATCTTCAAGCGTCTCGGTCGAGGCGAGAACACTGTCAGCCTTGCTCTCAAGCAGATGCGTGGCCGCCGATGCCAGCGCGACGTAAAATCTCCTCGCGTCGGGGTCAGGATGAGAGGTCGCGAAATTGTCGTACATGTTCGCCCAGCTCTGCAGGTCCCCACTGAGCTGGAGCTTCATATTTTCGTCCTGCCAGATCTTGGTGATGTGATCGCGAACCGCGTCGGCAGTGGCTCGCTTGAAAACCTCGAGATTGTCATACTCATTGATGCGCGCGTCCGGCTTGGCCGCAAGTGAGTACTCTTCGGCCTCGTCAATGAGTAGGTCGATCAATGCCTTGGCGGGAACAAAGCGGCTTTCCGGTGCCGTGAACTTGTTCGGCAGCGCACAGGCAAGCAACCGCACTGCATTGGTAATGCAGGAGTGCATACCCAGATGTCCTCCAAATGTGAGAAGACGTCCGCCAGCGATTGAAATTTCCGAGAGCTTCTGGAGTTGCTTGTAGACGGACATGGCAAAGACATCCCCCTTGTAGGAGGTGATAGCCTCTGTCGGGTGGGTATGGACCCGGATCTTGCAGTCGGGCTCGGTGTTGACGGCATCAAGCTTGTTGCGAGCCAGATACTCGGCAAGGCTCGCAGCCCACTTGGCACGAGGAAGAACCATAAGGACATTGTCGGGAGAAAATGTTCGCGATCCCTTTGGTCCTGAAAACGCCTTGGAGAGGCTGTCCTGGGGAGCCGGAGGCTCCAGGTTTTCGCAGCCGGTGAGTTGCTTGATGATCGACCGGGCAATTGTCCATTTCCCATCGTCAGGCAGAGTGAGCGCGAGGCAAAACACAATAGGTTCGCCGTCATTTTTGTTGTCCGGCTCGACGACAAGCTCGACATGGGAGCCGGCTGCGGTCTTATTCCTCTGCCGATGAGCCTGATAGAGAACCTTGATCGTGCAGCCGCCCTCGGCCACGACAGTCTGGCGAACATGGGCAACCTTGGCAGGCGTCAAGACATCGGAGCTCAGGACAAGCTGATCGAAGGTATCGGTCAGAACCATCGCAGGAACGCGATTGAACCCCATCTCGACACCCGACTTGTTCTTGTACTCATCGGAGGCGAAGACGGTCTTGATGGCGTTGCCACAGCGTTCGGCCAAGTTCAGGCCGAGATTGCTGGCCTCAACTAAGCCAAGGGTCGCAGCGCCAGCAGCTTCCTCGGCAGCAAGCTCGATGCGAGCTTCGGAATTATTGCCGAGTTTGTCGAGCTGTTCGAGAAGCGGCTTGAAATCGAGATCCCGATGGATCATCTCGCCGACGCATTGCGGAGGCTGGATGGAGCGGGTGAAGCTCATGGTTGCGGTTGGTTGGGAAAGGTGAATGTTTGAGTGAAAAAGCTGTCTGATGTTGTCCGTTTGGGAACGATGAGAAAGCTTGCGATGTTGGAAGAGAAATAGCGGCGGAAGGGCTGCTTTTTATGCTTCGAAGCTCGCTTGGGTGTTGCAGTTTGGGGGCAGGATCTGAGCACCGATCCCGAGTATCGCGAGGCGAATACGGCCCATGTTTCGTTGGGAGATTACTGCCACTGCATGATTGGAAATCATGACCTTTCAGCTTACGACTGCTGCTGATGTGGCGTCGTCACGAGCAGGTTTTTCTCTGGCACACGAAAATGAACCGGGCGCTCCTTTGGTCTTTGCATGCTCTCATTCGTCCCTTTCTCAGCCCCATTCAATAGTGCGACGCCGAGAGCGGCTGGAAAGAGGGGTAAGCTCGTATCCGAAAATTGCATGACGCGTCCTGTTTTGTTGAGAAGGGATCGACAGGCTACGATTGGATGTAGGGATCTCCGGACAATGGTTGTCGCGCTAGTGTACGGAAGCATCACCTTCCGGTGTCAGCTGCGTTGTTGCCTTCATGGGTGCCAGATGCGCATAGGCTGCCTTGGCACAACTTATCCCGGTCACTGATAGGCAAAACGGCATTTGAGGGGGGCGAAGAGGAAGTTGAAGAAGAGGGACGCAGATCATTGCTGTAAACAGACTAGGGTAAAAACTAGGGCCTTGTGTTTTCCCATTTTAGGAAGGTGGGGTGAACGCCACGGTGCTAAGACCCTTATGCGTGGCAGGATATGGAAGGAGTAATATTTATATATCTGTCTGTTTGTAGGTGTAGTTTGTATCTTTGTGCGTATATTTGATCGAATGTTGATGCCTAGGTATGTTGGTGGGTTCGTAGCATTAGTGGCAAAGCACATCTACATGCCGTCGTTTCCCCTTGCTCGCCTGGCTGATTTTTAATCGCATTTGATTGTGGTCACGCTACAATCTCATCCGCAGGCACCATCGCTTGCCGTCGATCGGTGCGGCTTGGTCCGAGACGTCCTTGTAGAAAGTCGCTGAAATGCGAAGGCCGGCACCTGCGTATGATGATCCATGACGAGCTCCCGGGTTCTAGCTGGGCGAACTTCACGCCGATACAAGATGGTTCAGACACCGCAAATCAATGAGGGGCGCTATGCAGGTTGGTTTCAAAACGGGCGTTTGCGTTGATTCTCATCGGCTGAATTGGGATGGGACTGGCGCACGACCTTTGGCTTGGACAGCTTGGTATCCTGCCGACGAGAGTTGGGTGACGCACGTGCCACTAAAGAAATCATGGTTCGAGAAAGAGCCCGTGGCCTTCAATGCGCCCCTAGCTCGCTCAAACCAAAGGCCTCCCCTAGTTGTCCTTTCGCACGGAACAGGTGCCACGGGGGAAGCACTGGAGTGGCTAGGATTCCGGCTGGCTCAGCGCGGCTTTGTCGCGTTAGCAGTCAATCATCACGGCAACACGGGCTCTGAACCCTATCGTCCGGAAGGTTTCCTTTGCATGTGGGAGCGAGCAGCTGATTTGTCGGCCATTCTCAATGAGCCAAGTTGGCGGAGTTCATTGAGGGTTGAGACAGGTGAAAAGATTTTCGCTGCGGGCTTTTCGGCGGGCGCATATACCGCTCTACTATTGGCTGGAGCCCGTGTTGCCTTTTCACAATTCGAACCAGATAATCCACAAAAGGCTCCCATCCGAGGCCCGAGAGAATTTCCAAATCTCCTCGACGAACTACCAAGACTATATGAGAACCCAGTTTTTCGGATGTCTTGGGATCGGCGGCGAGGTGACTTTTCGGATCCCAGAATCCGCGCTGTCTTCGCCATTGCTCCAGGCCGCTCCGTCTTGGGTTTTTCGCCTGAGAGTCTTCAAGCGATCAACAGGCCTGTGTATTTGATAGGTGGTGACGGAGATAATGTCGCACCGCCTAAACAGTGCTGTGAGTGGCTATTTCAAAATATCCCTCGCTGCAATTATGAAATTTTGGGCGGCGGCGTCGAACATTACACTTTCCTTCCAAAAGGATCGGCAATTGGCCGAGAAGCCGCGTCTGAACTGTTTATCGATCACGACGGGCTGAATAGAACTGTCGTCCATGACGATGTTGCGGGAAAAGCTGCAGAGTTTTTTACCGACGTGTAGACCCAGCGCGAGAACACAAATGAGCCGTTGCGATTTATCTTCGGCGGGATGTTGGCCCCTCGGCAGCCTTGGTCCGAATGGGCACTCGTGTCGTAGCCCTTGTCGGCCAGGAGGTTATCTCTTTAGCCGAGTCCGTCCATCAGCGCGTCAGCCTCGGTACAGTCGGCGATCTGAGCGCAGGTCAGGAGAAGGTTGACGGCACGGCCTTCGGCGTCGACGAGCGCGTGGATTTTGCTCGTAAGTCCGCCGCGGGAACGTCCCATGCCACCATCAACTCCATCCCCTTTTTCCCATGGCCGCGTGCTGGTGAACGCGGACGCAAGTCGGGTCAATCATGACGATATCGCCATCGTAAGCCTTTGAAACCGCTTCAAGCAGCCTGTCCCAAACACCGGCCTTCCGCCAGCGGACGAAGCGATTGTAGCAGGTGGTCGGCGGACCGTAGCGCTCCGGGACCTCCGTCCAGGGTGAGCCCGTTCGAGACCGCCAGAGAATGCCATTCAGGACCCGCCGATCATCAACGCGGGTAACGCCGCGTGGCTTGTTGGGTAACAACGGCGATATGATCGACCATTCACGGTCCATCAGTTCGTAGCGACGACGCGTCATCAAAGACTTCCCTATTCGAAAGCCTTGATTCACAGCGCGCCATAAACAAAAAGAATTTTTATGAGTTTACGCCGCAGTAGATCCTTTGCGCCTGATATTTTGAGGGGTAAATGTGGCGGGCCGCGAGCTCTTACAAGCTGACCGAACAGATGCTGAGAATAAAATAGCCCATCGTCCATGCACAAGGGACATTCGAGTGAGGAACAGACTCTGGATGCTTCTTCTGGTACTCTTTCCAAGCAATGCACATGCTTGCCAAGCAGCCATGTCGCAAACCCGGATGAACAGCGTTATGGAGAAGCTGTTCCAGCTGTCCGCGAAAGGAACCGTGAAGGACGAGGATCTCTCGTTCCTGCGCGCCGACACGCAGATCAATTCGAACGTGTACTTCCAGAAGGCAAGCGTCGGGATCGTCGAGGGCGACACCTTCATCGTCTTCAATTCGGACAGAAACAAGCTTCAGATTGGGGACGACGTCTGGACCGGCAAGGATAAATCCGAGCCCGAAATCCTCTTCTACAAGAACTCGAAGCTGCTGATCCCGGCTAGCACATCGGAAGCCAAACGATCCGGAGTCATCGTCTTCTCAAAAGACAATGTCTGGGTCATCCAGACTGTCGTAAAGTGCGCCGGCAGATACGCGAGGACACAGATGTAGCGGTTTGAGACCGAACGCGCGTCTGTACAATGCTCGGAGGGATGAAACATCAACGCTTCAACCGCCCTCCCGTTTATGAGCGGCCTAGGCAAAATCTCTCTGCCTCCTTGGCGGGAAGTTTGAACCTAGGAGATTACAAGTGAAGATCGTTTTGGGTGCTCGCGTCGCTTGCTTTCGCGACTTCCGCCATTGCTGCTGTGCCGTCGACGCTGGCTGAGAAGAAGTCCACCGTCAAAACCAGGAATTCGCTTCGGGTCATGGCGCCGACTACAACGTAGGAGCAAAGCACCGCCTAAACGAAGCAGCCAGGACGTACGAGTTCATCCAGCGGCATCTAATGGAAAAGGCGCGATCCCATGGCCGCAAAGCGACCGAGGCAATTGGTCAGGAGCGATTGCCGCCAGGTCTGCCCTCCATAATCTGCCGCAACCTCGCGCTCAGCATTGAAGCACGACGTCTCCCGCAGGCTTGCTAATGCAAGTCAGAATATAGCCGCCTGCAACGTCGGCCTCGGATAGGGCCTGCCCCGGCGTTCCTTCGACTTGACCCGAAACCTTGCGGACCCTGCAAGCACCACAGACACCGGAACGGCAGGAGTTCTCAAGCGCAACGCCACAGGATTCCGCAGCCTCCAGGATCGTCTGGCCCGACCGCACGCCAAAGCTCTGTCCTCGGGTCTGCAGGTGCACTTTGACTTGTTTTGGTGATGCGACCGCCTGAGCGGCCGAGGACGATTGCCGAAGGCCGATCGGCGGCGATGCAGAGGCCGTGGCAGCCGCGAAAGTGGTTCCCGAGATCTTGACTGGAGCGATTTGCTGGGCGGCCGCACGCTCCGTCGGTTGGGCGACCGCTGGCCCCCCGAAGCTTTCCTCGTGATAGTGATCCATTGGAAAGCCGAGTTCCGACAGCACTGACTTGACCGCCGCCGTATAGCCTGGTGGGCCGCACGTAAAAACCTCCCGCTCGGCGAAGTCCGAAGCGCAAAAGCGCAGCAGCATTTCGTTGAATCGCCCGGTCACCCCGTTCCATGGATGGCCAGCGACGCGTTGGACCGGCACGATCGCCAATCGCATCTGGTCGGCCAGCCTACTGTTCAAATGCAGCAGTTCCTGGTGGAACACGATGTCATTGGGCGAGCGGACGTTGTTGATGAAGACAATGCTGGCCTTCGAGGCGGTGTCTGCCAACCACCGCAGCATCGACATGGCAGGCGTAACGCCACTGCCGGCAACGATGAACAGCAACTTGTCGTTTGGTTTCCCGATGCAAGTGAACTTTCCCATCGGTCCGTCGACAAGGCACTCCATTCCTTCGATCATGTGATCAAAGAGCCAGTTCGACATTTTGCCCGATGGCGTCTTCTTGACCGTGACCGACAAGGTGTAGGGCCGGGAGGGCGATGAGGAAATCGTGTAGCAGCGCTTCAGGATCTCGTCGTGGACAGGCATCTCGATGCTGACAAACTGCCCAGGCCTGAAGTGAAAGAGCTTCTTCGGTTCCGCAGTAAAGCTATAGGTCTTGGTATCGTGTGTCTCGGCGATGACCGAGACGCAGCGCAATTTCGTCTTCCCACCCGCCCAGAAGATGCTGCTCGCCGCAGCGGCCTGACTCGGCGCCGCCATTTTACGGTTCAGTTCAGGTTGTTCGTCGTCCCATTTCAGCACCACCTGCAATTCCCTGCGCGCTTGCGAGCGGGCCTCAAGATCATTCTTTGCGAGCCGAACGCCCTGAGAGCTGTGCTCAAGGCGTTCGACAAACCCAGCGAGGTCAACCTGCAGCTTCTTTGCTCGCTCCAGTCCCAGTTGCGGACGCAGGCGCCCCAACGCGACAGAGATGGTGTCTCGATCGGCTGAGAGCAGCTTCTCCTCATAGTCCGCCCAAAGAGACGAATAGTTCTTTTTGAGATCGAGAAGTGCAAGGCGCAGATCCTGATTGTCGGTCCAGCTCGGGTCGCGAAGCAACAACTGAAAGCGCCGGGCTTCGTGCGCCGTGATGTTCCTCGCTATGTCGGCCACGTACACAAATAATGAGAATGCGATCCGAGCTATGTCGGATGAAACATTTGGCCTTTCCATCACAATATCGTCTGTCATCTGAAATCTCTCAAATATGTTTTGGGTTAGAACTCTTAATCAGCGCCCATGGGCAAAAAACTTGGCTGTGGCAGCGAACGCTCGGCTCCGCTGTCCCGGACGAGTTCCGCCCTTTGGATGTTGGAGCGAGAGCGGTTTGGCACGGTTGCCTTTAACTCCGGGATCGGCGGAAAGATGATGAGCACGGCCACATCGCTGGTCACCCGTGGTACCAGATCGGACCCCTGGTCGAGCAGATCGGCGCTGACGAAATCGTAGGACTCAAACACTCTGCCCGGCACCGGATCCGTGTGGCGAGGATCATAAAGCTGAACCTGTCCCCGATGGATCAGACAATGCCTGTCGCGGTCAATAGCGTTTCGGATTGTTGCGCCGTGGCGGTAGCGCATGATGCGCACCTGCAGTGCCATGTCGGCCAGCATGCTCAACGACAAATGCGAGAGCTTGCCATTATGGGCAAGCATGGCCAGGCGAACAATCGGCGACACATCAAGTTCCTGCTCGTCGTCTGTGCCGCGATCCTGCTCGATGACGATCGTTGGTGCCATCGCGTCACCAAGCGCAATCGTTGACCCGACTGCAATGTCGATGCGGCCTTCCGTTAGCCTTTTGCCACCGACGACGACGTCACCGCCTCCCAGGCGCATCAATTGTGCCTGTCCATGCTTTGAGGCGATTGCGAGATGGTAGTCCGATATGGCTTCATCGTCGACCACGACGTCGTTATCTGCCGCCCGCCCAATCGTGATGTCGTCTTGGCGAAGGGCAAAGCGTCTTACCGGCTGCCGGCCGGTGTGAAGCGTCGCGTAGAGGGTTGTTTCCTGATCTCTCACTTGCCCATTTCGATCGATCCCAAGAGAACGCTCTGTGGCGGCGGTCAAGATCGGATGGTCGCCGGCGCGGCCGCTGAACAGAAGCTGCCTGGCAGCTCTTTGAGCGGCACTTGGATCGATCCGGTCAAATACAGTCAGGCCAATGGCTTGGATAAGAGGATCCTCGTATGCGAGCACTGCGGCGAGATTTTCTGCGATATTCAGGCTGCCGAGAATAGCCTTGCGATCCGTCCAACGTCTGTCGCCATCTCCGCTGGGAACGCTCGGTGGCGCATGCGCGGCTCCAATCAAGATTGCAGAGATTGTTGGGTGTAGGACGTCACGCCAGCGCCTGTCGAGCCGAGAAGGGGTCAACTGGTCCAAGACCGGTGCGAGCCCTTGATCGGAAAGGCCAGCGAGATCGGCCGCATATCGCTGGAAATGATCTTCGGCCCCGTGTGAACTTAAGACTGAAAGAACCTGCAGCAAACTGGCTCGCTCTTGTTCTTCCATCTCCTGGAGCAGAAGATCGAGCAAAGTGACGGATAGCGGATCCGAAATCTCTGCCGCCTCCAGGCAAAGACGGATGGATTTCTGACGAACGAGCGCCTCCATGGCCTCCTCCATCTTTGAATTGGCAGCCCCCGACTGCAGGAGGAGCTCATCGATTGCCGCTTGGTGCTCGTGTTCGTCGATCTGCAGACTTTGCCGCAGCATTGCGACTGTCGACAAGAAGGATGGATCCTCGAGAATTTCGCCGATTGTCGTGTTGGCCTCGTTGCGGCTTGCGACAAGGCCTGCCAAGAGCCCGCGGTAGTGTGCGATCGCGGCTACCCTTTCCTCTGCGGTCATGATCGTGCTGTCCGCGCCTGCGACGGCGGATACTCCCAGCTCCTCAAGCAACTGGGTGTGTTCCTCTTCGGTAATGTTCATCTGGTGGCGGAAATCCTCCAGCAGTTTGAGCGAGGACGCGCTCGCCGTCGTTCCCTTCGTAACGGCTTCGTCGAGGATCTTGCGATAGGCGCTCAGCTTTTGCTGCTGAGAAAAGCCCGGCAACACCTTGGTCAAGAGATAGATTTCATTAGCTTTCAGCTTGTCGAGAGACCTGCCGTCGAGGAATTTGCTGACATTGACCTTCAGCTTCCTGAGCTGCTCTAACAGTGTGGATGCCATGCCTTCCTGCTGGTAGAGAAGGGGCGAATGCTGAAGTGCGCGCCTCAGCCAGACGGTTGTCAGCGCAACGATCGCCACATCGATAAGGCGCCCCCCAAGGGCGGGGAGCAAAAGTATATTCGGACGCCCGCCAAACAGATAGAAGGCGTTGATGGAAAGCCACGCGGCAACGCTTAAACAGTGATGGACAATGACTTTCTCCGTCATGCCGTCTTCATGCGAACGAAGCCGCCGATACAGAGCCTCCAGTGCACGTCCGACGAGAAGCGACAGCGCGCAAGCGACCGCAAGAGTAAGGGGAGCGGCGGCGATCTTCGGAACGGCTATGATCTTGCCGAAGATGCAGAAGCCCGGCGAAAACAATCTCTGAAGAACACCATCTTCATGTGTCCAGATGCCTGAGAAATAATAGTCCCAGCTGCCCGAATAGAGATAATAATAGCCGTAAAACCCCAGGATCAGCCCGAGGAACATGTAATAGACATTCCGGCGTTGCGGGTCGAGCACGCCGTTCCAATAGGAACCCTGCAGGTCAATGTCGCCGCAACTCGCAGTGCAGGCGACGCAGGCACTGACATCCCCCTTTGGAGACGGCTTGCGGCACATTGATTGCGGCAACGCAGGACGTGAAAAATGCGGAGCGCTTTCGAGAATTCCGCCCGGCTCGGTGTAGATCTTCTGCACGATATTGGCCGGACAGAAATAATTGCACCAGGTTTTCCCGCCCCATAATATACCGGTTACAATTGCTGCCACGATAATGGCAAGCAATGCAAAACCCATGCTGTGCCTGTCGGAGTTGATAACCAGTAACCGTAAAGTCACCCCGACGAAAAGTAGGCCGAACTGAAAATACCACGCGTTGCGCGCAAGCCAGCTCTTTCGGTCAATCAGCATGATCGCGCGTGTCGCATGGCCGGTGCGCCGGTCAAATCTATTACGGAAACGCCGCAGCCTCAGATAGCCGGGAATTTGCGACGCAAAGGATAAAGGGCAAATCCTACGCCAGGCCTCATGGCCAAACACCATGAGAAAGAGCGGTAGGATCGGAATGAGCATCGTCCAGAAAATGCGGGGGGACAGTGAATATGGAGTCGCAACAAGACTGTAGTCTTGAACGCGCACCGCCGCATCCGTCACGTGAAATGGGCTGGCGATATTATCTGGCTTTGTGAGAAGAGCCGAATAGGGATCCCAAAACAGCGATATGATCAAAACGAGCCACGCAAGCAGCAGGAGCCCGCGCGTACTCAACATCTTTCGTTCCGAAACCCTTGAAAGCATATGGCTGTTCCCATTTGGCCGCGGAGATGGATGACGTCCGGGAAGGGCCGCCCACGTCACCCAAATGCGCCAAGGTTATCTTGAGAAGAGTCTTAAATCGCGGCTTTGGGCGCCCTCACATCTCTATCGTTCAGAATACAAGAGCTGCGCCGTGAGCAAACAATCATGCGACGCATTTGAGTATATCGCGTTTGCATGATGGGTTTCGACCAAAGCTGAGTCATAAGGCCTGAGGTGAAGCCACAAGTCGACTTTGTCTCTTTAGGGCCGACAAGGATGCGAAGGCAATGGCGGCAAGCAAGCAGCGGACAGCAGCTTGTGTCGTACCGGCGCATATTAGGTCAGGCGTAATCGGTGGGAAGACAGCGTGCGGAAGACCAACCAAAACAGTAAGACTTCCTGGCGTCGCGGCGCGCTAGCCTCGGGTGCGGGCGGCGTTCTCTGTCTGTGTTTCTTCGTCATTCTCGCGTCGACTGCGATGACGATGTCGGGCGAAAGCCATGACAATGAGCCGATAAGCCCCATTCCCTACAAGACAATGCTCGACGAGAAGAAGGTCAAGCTTGGAGAGGCCTTGTTTGCTGATGACCGATTGTCCGGCGGCAACGGGATCTCATGCTCAAGCTGCCATCTGTTTGAGCGCGATCTTTCCGACGGTATCCCCATCGGGGGTAGCCTGCCGGGCACAAACGGAACAACGAGAACTCTGTCCCTCTTCAATGTCGGGTTCAACACAAAGATCGGCTGGGCTGGGCAATTTCTGACACTTGAACAGCAGGCGCTTGCAGTCGTCGAAGATCAGCGCCGTATGGGGGCCAAATGGGACGATGTCGTCGCCTCCTTGAGGACGGACCGGGTGCTCAGCAAGACCTTCAACGCGATCTACAAGGATGGCCTTAAGCGAGACAATGTTGTCGACGCACTCGTCGAGTACGAAAAGTCGCTCAACACGCCTAACGCCCCGTTTGACCGCTATCTGCGCGGCGACGAAAACGCGATCAGCCAGCAGACGAAGGATGGATATCGTCTCTTCAAAGATTATGGCTGCGCATCGTGCCACCAGGGCGTCAATGTCGGTGGAAACATGCTGCAGGTTTTTGGCATTTTCGGCACACCGCAAGCGGCCGTCAAAGGACCGAAAACGCCGGGCTCTGCACAAGGAACCGGAATTGACGACAGCCGGCCAGTCTTCCGTGTCCCATCATTGCGCAATGTCGCGCAACGACCACCTTATTTTCATGATGGCTCGGCCCCGACACTAACCGACGCAATCGGCAAGATGGCGAAATACCAGCTCGGCCGAGGCGTTTCCGATGACGACGTCGCCAAGATCGAGGCGTTCTTGAATTCCCTTTCGGGCGAGTATCACGGCGTCGCGGTCGGGAAACTGTCGGGGGCCGGCGATGGCCACTATTAATAGGCAGGGATTGGTATGAAGATGAACAAGCGTCATAAGCCGTTCTCATTCGGTGATCTTGGAACATCGCGCCGCGCATGGGCCGCATGTATCACCTTGATTGCCCTATTGGCGATCGGCATCGGCTACCTCTTATGGCTTGCCCAGACACCCGACAAATCGTTGCCGGAATTTCGGCGGCAATTCGAAGGTCTGCGAGACATGGAGGCGCGTTGGGACAGCGAGATCCTTTCGTTGCAGTTGGGGATTGCGCCCAATTATGACGCGGTGACCCGGGCGGCGCGCGACATAAGGCTGGAGGCGGCGAGACTTGAAGGCAGTAGTGCCTCGGATCAGGCATTGACACCGCTTCAAAGCCCGGTTCACGCCTATCGCTTGGCGATCGAAGACAAGGCGCGGCTGTCCGAGCAGGTCAAGGCAAGCTACGCCATGTTGCGCAACTCGGTTGCCGTCCTGCCCAACGCAATTTCCGACGCCTACGAGAATCCGGAAATCTTAAAGACGATCGACGGCACCAACAAGCGCGTATCCGATTTTCTGACCGAAGCCATCACCGGTATGGTCGGCTTTGCGATTTCGCCGACCCCTCTCTTACGCGATGCGGCGCAGGAGCGGATCTCCAAGGCGCGTATGGCGGCACAATCATCGTCGTCGGCACTTCTCCGGTCCCTTAACAATTTTCTCGTTCAAGTCGACGTCGTGTTGAAGGAACGGCAGCGGGGCAACGAGCTTATGCTCGCAATCACGGGAGTGCCGACGCTTGCCGCGGCGAATCGGGTTGAAAACGATCTGCAAGCTCTCGAGAAGGCAAAGGCCGGGATGACTAGGACATTGTGGGACATGACCGGCGCCTTGGCCGTGTCGCTGGCATTGGTCTTTATTGCTTTCGTATTTGTCCTGTCGCGCCGCTTTGGTCGCCTCGACAACGACAATCGTATGCTGCAGCAGGTGAACGAAAATGTCGAAGAGCAGCTGATGCAATCGGCCAAACTGTCGGCGCTCGGCCAGATGGTCGCCGGCATAACCCATGAGATCAACACGCCGCTTGCCTATGTCAAGGCCGTGTTTGAACTCATCAGGGAGCGCCTCATCCTGTCCGAAGAAATGCCATTGTTGAAGTCGGATGACGAGGACGATGTCGCCGAAGCACGCGAGGAACTCAGGATCCTGCTTGATGATGGTCTGCATGGTCTTGAGGAAATCACTACGCTGATCAAGACCATGAAGAACTTCAGCCGCCTGGACAAAGGGCAGATCGAGAGCTTCTCGGTCGAAGACGGGCTGCGCGGCGCATTGTTGATCGCAAAACCGCAGACGAAATATGTGGCGGACGTGAAAATGGAATTCGATTCCGTTCCGGCCATTATGTGTTCGCCCTCGCAGATCAGGCAGGTATTCCTGAATATGATCGTCAATGCGGTTGACGCGATGGCTACCCTCGATCGCCGCGGCATCCTGACCCTTCGCACCCGGCTGACATCTTCTGATACGGTCCAGGTCGATATCTGCGATAATGGCCCGGGAATTCCCGCAGACGAGCTGAACAAGATTTTCGACCCGTTTTATACAACCAAGCCCGTGGGCGAAGGATCCGGCATGGGTCTGTCGATCTGCTACAGAATTATCGAGAACCATGGCGGCACGATCACCGTCAATTCGAAGCCCGGTAGAGGCACGATCTTCACGGTGACGCTGCCAAGGCAGGACGAGAAGTTTCCTGATCCACAGCAAGAGGCAAAGGAGAAGTCGGCTGACAAGGCCAGGTCTCCGGAAGTCGCCTGATTTAAAGCCCCCAATCCAAATGGCCATGTCGCCGTGCATTGCCGGTAGACGCCAAGACTCGAAGTTGAGGTTTGACTGAGATGGACAATAAGCCTGTGCTTCTTTTCGTTGACGATGAAGAACGGATCGTCAGATTGCTCAAGATCATGTTTCGCACGGAATATGAGGTGCATACTGCCATCAGCGCCAAGGAAGCTCTTGGAATATTGGAGACGATACCGGTCGATGTGATCGCCAGCGATCAGCGTATGCCGGAGGTCACCGGGATCCAGTTGCTTGCCCAGGTGAAGGAACGCTGGCCCGAAACGGTCCGCATCCTGCTGACGGGTTACAGCGATCTCGTCGCAATGATTGGCGCCATCAATGAGGGCGAAGTCCACCGCTTCCTGAATAAGCCGTGGAACCAGGCCGAGCTTAGAACGGTGATCACCGAGGCGGTCGAAATCGCTCGCAGCGCGCGGGCCATTCGCGAAAGCATGGACCCTGTCTGGGAGGGAAATGGTGAGGCCCCGTTTAGCATTGCCTCCCAGCTTCTGACGATCGAAGGCGCCGATAGCGATCGCCAGGACGTGGTGGAGATGTTCACCTACGACTATCGCGTCCACGCTGCCTCAACCCTTAAGGAAGCGGTGGATATTCTCGTGCAGGAACAAATCGGTGTTATCGTCACGAATGCGCAGGTCGACGGTGCCGACGTGACCGACTTGCTGGCGGAGGTCGCCAGAATAGATCCTGCCATCACCGTTGTCGTGACAACGTCAGCGCCGCAAAGCGATACGATCATCCGATTGATTAACAGTGGGCGGATCTATCGTTTCGCAATCAAGCCGCTTAGTCCGAATCTGTTCCGTCTGGCCGTGAACGCGGCGATGCGGGAACATCACCGCCGCCTTGCGGACCCGCGCGTCGTTCGGCTCAGAATGCAGCGCGAGGCGCTCAACGCGCAAAGCAACGACGAGGTTTATTCAAGTTTCGTCTCCAGCCTTAGCAGGTTTACCGAAGTCAGCTGACGATGCCACAAGGCGCCTCGCAGACTACGATCGAGAGACAAGCTGGGGAAAGCTAGTGATTGCCTGTTCGATAGCCGCAGCCACATGCTGGACGGCGCGATCGCTGTTGCGGCGATCGTGCCAGGCAACCCAGATCGGAGATTCGGCCACTGGAATTGGGGGCGGTCTAAGAGCGAGATCCTCATAGGCATTTAGAAGAATCGCTCTCGTCGGCAAAAGAGCCAAAAGATTCGATTGATGCAACAATGGCGGCACCATCAGGAAGCTCGGTACGACGATGCCGATTTTCCGTATGCGTCCGAGCGCCGCAAGTGTATCGTCAACGGGACTGGATCGGCCTCCGTGATCCGAGACCAGAACGTGCGGGTAAGAAAGCCAAGTATCGATGTCCAGGTTTTCGAGCGCCGGATGGCCGTGGCGCGCCAGGATAGAGTAGGGCTCGCGCGACAATTCTCGGCCGTGAAAGGGTTCCTCCAGATGGGTGAAGACCGATACGGCAAGATCGGTCGCGCCTCGTTGCAGGGCATCGAGCGCTTCCTGGGCGCTCTTCCAGGGCCGGATGACGATCTGTATTCCTGGGGCACTGAGCGCCAAGCTATTAAAGAGGGGCCCAACAATTCCGATGCCCGGCAAATCGGCCATGGTGACCGCGACCGTCTGGCCTAAGCATGCAATGTCAGGGGGCTGATCACTGACAAGTCCACCGACCTGCGAGATAATGTGAGCAAGCGGCTGCTTCAGGCTTTCGGCCCTTGCGGTTAGCCGCATCCCGTTGCTTGCGCGTTCCAGCAATGGATCGCCGAACATGGCGCGACAGCGTTCAAGGGCGCTCGATGTTGCCGGCTGCGATAGCCCCAGACGCCTGGCGGCGTGCGTAACATGGGCTTCGTCGAGCAGTACCGAAAGGATAACCAGCAGATTGAGATCAAGGGAGCGTAAATTCATCAAACGGATAATAGACCATATGGATTATCCATTGGAAGAATTTCCTTCAACCAATCTATTATCGCGCCAAAGTGAGGGAAATGTTGCGCCCAAAGCCGCCGATGCGATGCTAATCCATGATGAAGTCGAGGCAGGGAGCAAATGGCTTGCCGATTCACACCCTGCATTTTTAGGGGATTTCCGTCCGTTGCCAGCGTTCGACATGCCGAGTTTGCGTGCGACGGGAACCGGAACGCACGACAGCCTACTACTTTAAATGGATTTATTCGGCAGTCCATGACGGGGCCAGAATCGAGGCTGCGATTCGTTACAATTGAAACAATGTGGCTGGCGCTGGCATAGGAAGCACTTTTATATCGATACAAGCACTTGTTTTCGGAAAATTTCTGAGCAAAGTTTACGGTGTTGAATTTTTGCTCAACCTAATTGTTCTGGAGAATTGGCACGACGAATGGCGCGGCTTGGCTTTACACTCTCGGTGTGACAACCGTCGAGAGCGACGCCGTTGCAGGCCGGAATTGACATGGAAGCGGAATGCGGTCCCCAACGTGGAGGGTAATCTTATGTCTTTCGTTCAATGCGTTTTTGCTACCGGGAAATATCATTAGTCATGGATCGGCAACATGGCTTCGGGATCGAGGAGAGTGCTACCGCTCTGGATGTGGGCAATCTCGGAGTTCCCTTTGACGTCAAACTTGTGGGTGTCGACTTGAATCTTCTGGTCGTGCTCGAGGCGCTTCTGGCCAGTCGTAATGTGACACATGCCGCTCGCAGACTCGGGCAGACCCAGCCGGCGGTGAGCCGGGCGCTTGCGCGGTTGCGGGAATTGCTCGGGGACGATCTCCTCGTGCGAAGCTCCAATGGTATGAAGTTGACGGCGCGCGGAGAACAGCTTGCACAGGCCGTTCCTGGGACCATGTCGCATGTGCGCGATGTCATATTTGCCCGTGAGATGGAGGACGGCCCGCGCATCAGCATCAACGCAAATCTCATGCCGGCATTATTTCCGCATTTCCTGCAATCGACGATCCACGGAAACGAGCCGCTTAAGGTCAGCACACACAAATCCGCAACCGAGGGCCTCTCACAACTGCGGGCGCACACAGCTGAATACATGTTGGGGACCATCGACATCGCTGACGATGCCATCGAAAGCGAACTGGTCCTCGCCGAAGATTTCATAACGCTTGTCGCATTCGAACGACACAGATTGGGCGGCGTGCGCCCGACACAACAAGCATTCCTCGAATTGAACCATATCAACCTGGTCGACAATGGCGTGGAAATATTTCCGCAGTTCGCCGAGGCCATAACGAGCTACGGTATAAGGCGCTCGCGCCTCGTCGAGGTCCCTGATGTCACCTCGGCCGCCCTGATGGTCTCAGAAAGCGATCTTGCGCTGACGGTCCCGCGCTCCATCGCGGGGTGGCTGACCAAGACACTGCCCTTGTCTACGCTCTTTCCGCCCATCCCAATCGGGGAACTTCAGGTCGCGCTCAGCTGGCTGGCAGACGGTGAAGCGGCAGCACGCCGTCGCTTGATCGACAATATCGCGGCTTCCACGAGAGAAGCTATCGTCAGGGACCAGAGTTCGGTGCGTCTCTTCCGAGCTATTGCGTCTGAAGAGTAACACCGATGGCCGCGACATTAGCTCCGAGGATCGAGGACATTGCGCAGGAGTTCGACCTTGGTGGGTTCGATTTGAACCTGCTCCTCGTCCTTAGCGCGCTGCTGCGATGCCGCAATATCAGCCATGCCGGCAATGAGGTTCGCTTGAGCCAGCCCGCAACAAGTCGAGCGTTGACGCGGTTGCGCCAGATGTTCGGCGATGAGCTGCTCGTCAGACGCAACCGCTCTTTTGAGCTTACCCGACTCGGCGAGATCTTGATGCCGAAGGTCGATGCGGCTCTCAAGAACATCGATAGCATCTTCAGCAACCGCGTCATGGCGCCCGAACGCTTCACCGTCGCCATGCCCGACCATATCGCCCTGCTGTTGGCTGGAAACGTGACAGCCTATTTTCGCGAAGTATCGCCAACGACGGTCTTCCTGCCGATGATAGGACTATCGAATGTGCTGACCCAATTGGAAGGCGGACAGGTCGATCTCGCTCTTGGCATAGCCGATGACGCGCCCACCGGCTTTTATTGTCGAACCTTGCCGGCCATTCCGTCCCTCTGCCTTTGTCGGCGAAGTCATAACGTGCTTCGCGAGCGCATCTCTTATGCGGAGCTTGGCCGGTTCCTCTCCATTCGGATTGGTTCCAGCTACAATACGGGGTTCGGTGAGGTTTATGATGGGCTGGAAACCCTGCGACCACCGGGACGGGAGACGTTGACCGTTCCCGATATTCATACGGCTGCACGGCTGGTCCAGGATACCGATGCCGTCCTGGTTCTACCCGCTCCATCGGCGCGATACCTTTCGTCGCGTTACCCGCTGGAGACCTTCACGCCGAGCAAGGGCGCGGACCTCCCCACCTATCAGGTTTCGCTCATCTGGCACGAGCGTTGGCATCGCAACAGCATTCACGCCGGCGTTCGCAGCATGATCGCCTCGCATGTTCTCGAAGGTGCATCCGCGGCTTCTTCTTAAGTGACAAGGGTCTTAATTCCGATTGTCTGATCGCGGCTCAATTGCCTGGCGGCACCAATATCTTCTTGGACGTTATCAAGGGAGATTGAGCACGCTTGCTTGTGTGCTACCTTTTTCTCTCTCTGTGTGTCCGGATGATCTCGATCGATGAATATGTCGAGTTCTTTTCATTAACGGGAGATTACAAGTGAAACGGTTTCGGAACGGATGCATATTTTAAGTGCTTGAGGTGCAACTAGCTGTAGGTAAATATGCTGGGACTCGTTAAAGTTCCTTAGTGCAGAAAAGGTACCAATATGGCGTCACTTGCCCCTACCTCTTCGCAGTATGCTGTCCATTCAATCGAGATCGCTGCGGATCTCCTGGAAAGCAGGTGGCGATGTATCATCCTGTTTCATCTGCTTCATGGCTCGGCAAGATTCGGCGAACTGCGCCGTCGCGTGCCGGCAATGACCCAGAGGACCCTCACCAATCATCTCCGAGCACTGGAATCAAATGGACTGATTGAACGCCACATCTTCGCCGAGGTGCCGGTTAAAGTAGAATATAAGATCTCGCCCTTGGGGCGGACGATCGAGCCGGTTCTGATGGCACTGAAATGTTGGGGCGAGACAATAAGCCAAGCAGAAGGAGCCGTACGAATGCCTCACTGATGGTCCACCGCACTCACCGTCGCACCGGCCAGACATTGAGATTGAACTGCGATGACATTGCAAATCGACCCGTCGCAACTGCTTTCAATCAACGACGGGTAGCGAAAGGGAATAAAACGCGCAAAAGAAAAAGGCCTCCCAAACGACCAAGCCTGGAAGACCTTCTTACATTTTCTAACCAAGAATGAAGATCTCATTTCCAGTTGAATCCGTCAAGTCACCTGCACGCTTTTGGGCGATCGATTTCTTTTGCCTTGCTCAGAGGCAACAGACATGCAGACCAAATTGATAGCGACGCCATTCGGCCGTCGACCGGCTACGCTTGCTCTGGTGAAAGAGCAACTAGATACGATCAAAGTTACGCCTGGACCAGAGGTCGACAAATGGCGGGTTTTCCGCGACATCTGCGACGCACGCGAACGATTGAAGCTGCGCGACCGCGCACTTGCGGTGCTGAATGCGCTTCTGTCATTTCATCCTGAGGCCCATCTTTCGTCAAAGGGCAACCTGGTGGTCTTTCCCTCAAACACGCGCCTGGCGACGCGAGCCAATGGCATCGCTGGTACGACACTGCGCGAGAACCTGCAGGCCTTGGTCGAGGCGGGTATCATCCATCGACGCGACAGTCCGAACGGAAAGCGATATGCGAGAAAGGGCAAGGGCGGCGAGATCGAGGAGGCCTATGGCTTCAGCCTCGCGCCGCTCCTAGCCAGGGCCGGAGAGTTTGCGCGCCTTGCCGAGCAGGTTGCCGAAGAACGCCGAAATATTAGCATCAAACGCGAGACCATCTCGTTGCTGCGCCGCGAAATCCGCAAGCTGCTTGCTGCCGCAATGGCAGAAGGGCTGGATGGCGAGTGGCAAACTATGGAAAGCGAGTTTCATGTCATTTTATCGAACCTTCGAGACCTCAAATGCCTTGAGCGGCTTGCCGGGATAGAGAAGCAACTGACGCAGCTGCAGTGCTCGATCATCAACCGAATGGAATTGCACTGGAAAAGCCAAAAAAGCGGCGGCAATGATGGCGAATTCCGTCAGCACATACAGAATCAAAACACCGACTCCCATTTTGAATTTGAACAGGGCTTCGAAGGGAAGCCCGCCGCGACCGATGTGCCGGAACATGAGCCCTTGCAGTCGAAGGTACTGCCTTTGCCGATGGTGTTGAGGGCATGCACGCAGATCGCCATGTATGGAGGCGCTGGCGGAATTTCCGGCTGGGGCGATCTGAAGGGGGCTGCCGCTTTGGTCCGCTCAATGCTCGGAATAAGCCCCTCGGCCTATCAGGAGGCCTGCGAGGTCATGGGGCATGACAACGCAGCGGTGGTCGTTGCCTGCATTCTTGAAAGGGCTGAACACATCAACTCAGCCGGTGGGTATCTGCGCGATCTGACGCGCAAGGCGCGCCTTGGTCGGTTCTCACCTGGCGGCATGATCATGGCCCTGGTGAGACCTCAGAAGGAGTGAGCTCATGCCCGTGAGAACAAGGAAGCTCTCGATAAGGCAGCCAAGCAACGGTTCCGGCGTTTCTCACGAGCTGGATCCGTGCGGCCAATGATGCGAGCTGTAAGTATTCATCCGCGGTGATTGGCCTCTTGCGAAAAGAATGCCGCCAAGGCTGCGGTTGCCAGCTTGCGCCCGAAGGCGCGCGTACTCTCCAGACCCATCGGATCAAAATGAGCGCGGGCAATCTCAAGAAGATGTGTCGACATCATGCGTGACGTCATGACGGCATCGTCCTCAGGTGACGACTCCTCGGACGGGTAGCTTGGAGGCTCTTTCTCAAATGAGCCACTCTCTAACATCCGATCATAGTCGTGAAGCGCCCTGCGCAGGATCATCTGCAAGGCTTTTTTCGAAGGATATTGCTGACACAACCTCTCGAAGATCACAGAGATTCCCGATGCCGGCACGAGTGCCGACACGAAGACCTGGACCTTTCTCTCGTCAGGCCGAATTCGAGTTTGGGAGAGGGCGGCCTTTTGTGACCGCTGGTTCCTGTGCATCCTCTCCCCGGGCTGCAAACCTCGCTCGCTTCCGAAAGATGTCGGCGCCAAAGAGCTCTCCACAGCGGTTTCGCGCTCGCGAGGCACGGTCTGCGTAACCGGCTGCTGCCCTCGCGCTGGTTTCGCTGAGGCTGGAACGGAGGCGATTGCCCCATGTTCGATGGAATGGGGATCGACACGATCGGACTTCACCGTTTCGCCTAGATCGGCTTCCTGCGCAAGCAAGGCATTAGAAGGAAACACCGGGCTTGGGTGTGGTGGTCCACCCGATGCAGCTAGCCGCGCATTGGCCAGGCGCTTCGCCTCCTCGACGGAAAGACTGGGTCTGCGAATTCCCATTTCATTGCTCCAGCGCCGAATTCACAAATCGGCCAAGCGCCTGCAGTTCATCCATGGCGGTCTGGAAATTCCGCAGCACCAGGCGCATTGTCGGATCAGGACTGGTATTGCGAATGGTCAGATGCAGCATGCCGCGATGTTTCATCGCGGCAAAGGCGTCCCGTTCATACATGGGCGCTTCCGTCAGCGGAAGATCGGAGAGCATCTCCCAAACCATACGCTGCGAGGATGTGAGTTTGCCCACCGGCACACGTTGGCGCAAAATTGCCGTCGGAATTGTTAGTTTTTCGCCGAGCAGGAGTTCGATGATGTAGCGATAGGTCGCGAGCGCCTCGTCAAGATCGAGAGGCGTTAACATTGTCGGTACCAGGAGGAGGTTCGAGCTTGCTATGATCGTATTGTTGAGTTCACTCGATCCGCCATGCGTGTCGATCAACGCATAATCGAACTTGCGTGCCAGCGCCTCTTCATAGGCACTCTCCAAAAGCGGAAGCTCGTCGGCGACGAAGATCTCGCAATGTTCATCCCAGGTGTTGAGATTGTCGGCATTCTCCTTCCAGCGCGTGAGAGGCCGATTTTCATCCGCCTCGAACAGTGCAACAGTTTTTCCACTTGCCGCAAGAGCCGAGCACAATCCCATCAACGCCGTCGTCTTGCCGGCGCCACCCTTAAAGGAGCAGCAGGTTATGAGCTTCATGATTAAAAGCCTTTCTGTCGCTTGTCGCGAGTTGTACGAATAATAAAAAGTTCGATTGTAATATTGTTAAAAACTAGAGCGATGCGGCTACGACATCAATGATTTTGTAGTTGCGGCCTATGCTCAATGCATTTCAGCTGTAACAAAAACATATCACGGAACTGCCATGACATCGTTGACCTGAAATCGCTGCGATGTAGGATCAATCGACGATTTATTTTATGAATTCCTGATACGTAGTTGGTGAGGATGTTAACCTCACATATTCTGATTGATGCTTGATGTAACGACCATACCAACTGTGGATATATCCACTTTAAGCCGCGTTAAATGATCCGTTGATCGACGATCTTATGTCGCATTTCCACCTCTGGATACAGCGATCATAGTGACGGTCTCAGAAACTATGATATGTGTCGGGCGAAAATGCGTTCCGTTGCGAACATATTCGCCTGCCAAGTACGAACAAGGCAACTGCGATGAACGCAACTGTGAACCAAAAGCTGAGTACATTGCTCTTTAGCTTTGTCTTCCTGCTACTGGTCGGTGTGCTTTTCGCCAGCCTCTATGTCACATTTCGGCATGGCGTACGCGCTGACGCAATCGCAAATTTCAACGTTCTCGCATACTGGAACGAGACGCCGTTCGTGCAAGGAAGCGCCACCCCCGTCTTCTATCGGGGACTGACCATTATTGGTGTGACGGCAACGCTCGGCACGTTGGTGCTGGCCATATTCATCTTCAGAAAACGCGATCATCACGGAACCGCACAATGGGCGCGGTATCGCGACATGCAGCAGGCAGGCTATCTTCGGCGCTACAAGCGCATAACCGGGCCGATTTTTGGCAAGACATCCGGGCCGGGGGGCTTCGGGCACTACCTGACGAATGGAGATCAGCCGCACAGTCTCGTTGTTGCGCCAACCCGAGCCGGCAAGGGCGTCGGCGTTGTCATCCCCACGCTTTTGACATTCAACGGCTCGGTTCTCGCGCTCGACGTGAAGGGTGAGCTGTTTGAATTAACCTCGCGGGCGCGGCTGGTGCGCGGCGACCGTGTCTTCAAATTCGCGCCGCTCGATCGCGCCGGCCGCACGCATAGCTACAATCCGGTCCTTGATATCGTAAACATGCCGCCCGAACGCCGGTTCAGCGAGACCAGGCGTCTCGCCGTCAATCTGATCGAGGCCAAGGGCAAAGGGTCAGAGGGATTTATCGAAGGTGCGCGCGATCTGTTCGTTGCCGGCATCCTTGCCTGCATCGAGCGCGGTACTCCAACGATCGGTGCCGTCTACGATCTCTTCTCGCAGCCTGGCGAGAAATACAAGCTCTTTGCCCAGCTCGCCGAAGAGAGCCAGAACAAAGAAGCCCAACGCATCTTCGACAACATGGCCGGCAATGACACCAAGATCATAACATCCTACACATCCGTCCTTGGCGATGGCGGCTTGAATCTCTGGGCTGATCCCCTGATCAAGGCGGCAACGACCACGTCGGACTTTTCGATCTATGATCTGCGTCGCGATCCGACCTCGATTTTTCTGTGCGTGAGCCCCAATGATCTTGAAGTGATTGCGCCGCTGATCCGCTTGTTTTTTCAGCAGATCGTCTCGATCCTTCAGCGCACGATGCCCGTCAAGGATGAAATCTTCGAAGTTCTGTTTCTGCTCGATGAGTTCAAGCACCTCGGCCGCCTGGAGGCAATCGAGACAGCGGTTACGACGATGGCTGGCTACAAAGGCAGGTTCATGTTCATCATCCAGAGCCTTGCGGCCCTGACCGGAGCCTATGAGGAAGCCGGCAAGGAGAACTTTCTTAGCAACACCGGCGTTCAAGTCTTCATGGCGACCGCCGATGACGAGACCCCGAACTACATTTCGAAAGCCGTCGGGGACTACACTTACCGCGAGCGATCGACCTCTTTCAGCCAGAGCAACTTATGGGATGCCAATATTCAACTGTCCTATCAGGGCGCTCCATTGTTACGCCCCGAGCAAGTGCGATTGATCGACGACAGCACGCAGCTCGTGCTGATCAAAGGCCAACCACCGCTGATGCTGAAGAAGGTCAAATACTATTCCGATCGCCTATTGAAGCGCATCTTTGACAGTCAAAGCGGGCCTCTGCCTGAGCCCGACCCCGTAGATCCAAGCCTCGCCTATAATCCCGCGCAATCGCTGCAGCCGGCGGCCGCGACAGATGCTTCGGAGCACCTCGTCCCTTCCGCTGAGGAACCGCCCTCCGGGGGTACCGGGCAGGGTAGCGCAGAACTGCCAAGTGACGGCGCCGACGTAATGGGCAGTAGCAAGAAATTCGACCCCGATGATTGGCCGGCCGAGATGATTACGGCGCCGTCTTCAGGGGGAGGGGATGGACCCGGGACAATCGAGTTCGAGCAGCAGCCGGAGGCCACACGAGCGCCCCGAGCAGCGGAGGAGATAGAAGAAGGACAAGCGGAAGTAGACGCTCTTGCTAAGCAACGAGCGCTGCTCGATCGGATCCTCGCTTTGCAGCAACGAAGCCTGGATCGATAGACATTCAAATAGTTTAAGGATTTTATCATGGAAGCATATGAGTATATCAAATACGAGACGGTCAGAAATTTGACCGTGCTGGTTCGCCACGCTGTGCTGCACCGACGCGCCCATAAGGTTGCATCCTTGACCAACATCAAGGCATCCGTGGCGATTGAGCGCGTCCTTGCCTACGCAAGCGAGTGCCTAGCCTTCGAGGTCCACAAGCAGCGCGACAAGCCGCAGCCAATCTTTGTCCCCGAAATCCAGGCGCAGTTCGCCGCGATTGGCGAAATCATCGACCGCCACCTTACGCCAGGCCTTGATGAGATCGAGAGGCGCCGCAGTCTGCTGCGCAGAGCTCACACTTTCTGTCACTGGCTGCCGCATCTGGAAGAACAGTCGGACTCGATAGATTATGAGGCAGTTGCCGATGCGCTGAACGAGCGCGAGGCTCGACGTGAGCTTTATAAGTTCCTATTCCGTCGCGATACGGGTGAGTTTGGGCCAATGCCGACCTATTCCGGCGGAATGGATGAGGACTTTACCGCGGCGGAGGCGTTCAAGTTTATCGTGAGCCTCGACAGGCTTCACCAACTGCTCGACGAGCGAATTCGACTGTCAGGGCCGATTTTCGTCAATCGAGACTCGGACGCCAAACTGATTGATGGTGCGCGCCTTAACTTCGAGACAGGCAGAGCCAACAAATTCCGGCTGGTTGGCGGTGACCAAGCGTCCCATCACCCTGCGGACTTGCAGGCCAATCAATTGGCGTGATGCCGGACGGTTGAGCCGTCTTGTGGATACTGGCGCAGCCAGGAGCAATTCTGGAAAGCGACGTTGCTGTCACGAAAGCATCCGCAAACCGCAGTGCTAATTCTTGTCTCTCATATTCGAATGAAGGAGCCTTCACGCGATGACCTATGAAGATGCGCAGGATGCCACATCCGACCGCTTTGCCGATGTCGCAAAACTTGCAAAGCTGCGGCAGCGAGATCTCGACCTGACCGACGATCGGGAGACCTTAACCTTTGCGGCAAGAAACAATGCCGCAGGTCTTGCGCGCGACCAGCTGGTCAGCTCAGGCTTTGAACTCCTCTCTCTGGAGGTTCAGAAGCGGAACTACGCCGATGAAAGGTCCCTTGATCCTGACCTGCAGCTACATTGCGACCGGGTCGGCCGTCTGCTCGACATCTATGTCGGGTCTGGCTCTGCAAAAGTCGCCGAGCGTCGGGCATTTCTGCGGGAGATCGGTCCCTATGCGACAGCTGGGCGAAACGACGAGCTCGACTATAATGAAGCTGCTGGGAACCTTAAAAGACTGAAAGTCAGTCGGGAATATGGTGACCCAGTCGAATTGCGCACCCTTGATGGCAAGGAGCGCAGGATGACGCGCCACACGAATTCATCTGTATTGGGGCGGGGAACAACTGTTTCCGACGAGCAATTGCAAAGTGCCTCCGCAGCCCTGCGCGATTTCTGCGAAGAGCTAACAAAACGCGTTCGCGAAAAAGACTATTTTCGCGATCCTGGCGGTCGAGATGATGTCGGGAGCCGCCGAAATCCACAAGACGTCGCACACGCGATAGAGCAGACCAACGCGGTACTAAACGACGGCATCGCGCGCATATCCGATCCGTGGCAACAGGATCCGCTCAAGCACGTCGCAGAGGAGGCACAACGGAGACAAGCTGAGATCGAGGCGGTCAACGCACGCGATTCCTTCTTTTCCGATGAGTTTTCTTCGACGCGCAGTGTCAGTCCCGACCCCCCTCGACCGGTAGGTTTGAAGCGCCCAAGTGCGGCCGGCTCCTCGCCGGAGGCTCGCCCCGCCGTTCGGCGCAGGATTGAGATCGGCCATGATCATGATGGCGGGGAAGGCAACGACGCGAACGCCCACGCTACGGGTGTTGGGCATCGGGAAGAGCCATTTCGCGGATCTTCCCCCATAGGACCGAAAGTTGAGGAGGCCGGCATAAAGTCGGAGTATCATAACGATGGCGGGGGACGTCGGGTGGGGTCGCAGACCCCTGCGCATAGCGAAAATGCTCCTGCTTTAGACATTTCGACGGAGCGTGACACCAGCAAGTCGAGAAGCTATGATCCTCGGCGTTCCGATGGCCACGAACTTTAGAAGATCCGCGGCCTCATCCGGATTGCAAGAATCCCGCGAACCGCGGACCTTGCTGCTGCCATGGCGCGCTGTTGCGAAAGAACGTCGCCGTTGTACCGCTCCCAAATCGTCGCGCCAGGCCGTTTCCCCGGGGAGAGGATCCTAAATCCGCCTTCCGGTTTTCGTGTCGAACACGTGCAAGGCATCTGGATCAAAGCCGATCGAGATCGTTTCGCCGGGACGTGCGAATTGCCGTTCGCGAAGCGACAGGGTGATATCTTGAGCGGCAAAGCGAGCAGCGATATGCGTTTCCGAGCCAGTCGGTTCGATGGTCTTGACCTCGGCCGCCACGCCGTGGGGATCGAGGCGGCAATGTTCGGGCCTCACGCCCAGCGTCAGTTGGGTGCCATCTTGGCCCTGGAAATGCTTGGGCAAAGGGATTCTTGCGTCTGCGCAAAGCATGAGGCTTCCCTGCGAGACCGTGCCGGAAATCATGTTCATGCCGGGTGACCCCATAAAGCCGGCAACAAACAGGTTCGCCGGCGCATCGTAGAGTTCGAGCGGCGTTCCAATCTGTTCAATGATACCCCCTTGCATGACGACAATACGATCGGCCATGGTCATCGCCTCGACCTGATCATGGGTGACGTAGACCGTGGTGGTCTTCAGCCGTTGGTGGTTGTGCTTAATCTCGGTGCGCATCTGCACGCGCAGTTTAGCGTCGAGATTGGAAAGGGGCTCGTCAAACAGATAGGCTGCGGGCTTTCTGACGATGGCGCGTCCCATGGCGACGCGTTGGCGCTGCCCGCCTGACAGTTGGCGAGGGTACCGCCTCATATAGGGTTGAAGCCCGAGCATGTCGGCTGCTGCAGTGATGCGCCTGCGCGTTTCATCCTTCGGCGTGCCGCGTAACCTCAGCGAATAACTCATGTTCTGCTCGACGGTCATATGGGGATAAAGGGCGTAGGACTGAAACACCATGGCGATATCACGGTGTTTGGGCGCGACGTCGTTGACGACGCGACCGTCTATCGAGATCTCGCCCGAGGAAAGGGTCTCAAGTCCAGCAATCATCCGCAGCAAAGTGGATTTGCCGCAACCGGATGGGCCGACCAGGGTAATAAACTCGCCATCGCGAATATCAAGCGAAACACCATGCAGCACATCAACGTCGCCATAACGCTTGCGAGCACTGTTGATATTGATTGCACCCATGACAAGCTCCTTGGTTGCATTCGAAACCCCCGTCGCGACACCTCAGCCCGCTGAGCGCAACTAGGTGTGCGCGATATCGCTCAAAATGAGCATCGTTCACTCCATGATGATATCAAATGACTGGCAATCCTTGCCGCGTCAACAGCGGAATCATTGTTTTTCGGTCTAAATCTGTCATCAAAACTTTACTTGACGTTTTCATTTTTGATCATAATGATCATTAATAGTCACGAAAGGGGTTGGCATTCATGCTCAATGCTGCAGAACAGCGTCATGCGCGAATATTGGAGCTTCTGGGCGAAAAGGGCTTTCTCGACGTTCAGACGCTATCCGCTGAAGCTGGCGTTTCCGGTGCTACAATGAGACGCGATCTGGCGGAACTTGACGAGGCCGGCCGGCTGCGTCGAACGCATGGTGGCGCGGTGAGCGTCACTCAGGTCTCCCAGGATCCCGCCAATGCGGTGCGAGCGGTCTCCCATCAATCGGAAAAAGCGATCATCGCCGCAGCCGCCAGCAAGATGGTCGACGACGGCGATACCGTCTTCCTTGACGCTGGCACGACGGCGCTGGAAGTCGCTAAGTTTTTGATGGCGCGTAAAGGGTTGACCTTCATTTCGAACGGAGCCGACATCATCGCCGAACTTATCCGTGCCGAAGCAGAAAGCGTTTTTGCGGTCGGTGGGGAATATGCAGCCATCAATCGGGCCTTTCGTGGTCCGCTGAGCGAGCAAATCATCAGGCAGTTCAGCGTCGACAAGCTGATCTTGAATGCCGCTTCTATCGATCTCGATCGCGGGCTCATCTTTACCGGCTCGTTTCTCAATGCGAGCGTGCAGAAGGCGATGATCGAAGTTTCGAGGCGCGTGATCGTTGTCGCCGACCATTCCAAGTTCACCAAGTCAAGCTTTGCCGTGACGACCTCATTGGAGAACGTCGGCGTCATCGTCACCGACGCCGGTGCAAAAGGCATCGTCAAGGCAGTGCCAGAGACGTTGCGCCGCAAGTTCGTTATCGCTGACTAGACACATAGATCGAAATTGCCCCCAACCCAGGGCGCTTTCAGGAGAGAAACGATGCTCACGCTCAATCGTCGCGCCATGCTGCTCGGCGTCACCGCCTTCACCTTGCTTTCAACCTGCGTCGGCAACCTGGCTTTCGGCGCCGACGTTCATCTCAATCTGATGATCTGGGATCCAGCACAGAAGGCTGGCGTTCAAAAGGCCGTCGATGCCTTCGTTGCCGAAAATCCCGGAGTTTCAGTGACAGTGGAGCAGGTCCCCCAGGACCAATATTACGTCAAGCTCGACGCTGCGCTCGGCGCCAGCGAGGGGCCCGACGTGATGTGGCAAAGCTCACGTGCGTCCTATTACGTTGATGGAGGCGCATTGCAGCCGCTTGACGAGTTCATCGCGCGCGATGGCCTGTCGCTCGATGGCTACAAGAAGGAGATCGTCGATCTCTATAGGCTTGGCGGCCGGCAGTACGGTATCCCCAAGGATTTCGACGCCTGGGTCTTCGTCTACAATGCGCCCCTATTGAAGGCGATGGGCATTGAAGCCCCAAAGGCTGACTGGAACTGGGATGACATGATCCGCATCGCCGATCAGGTCAAGGCAAAGCGGAACTCGGCTTCGATTGTTCCCCTCTACTATAACTATTCCTTCAACAACGGCGTTGCCAGTCTCGTGCACGCCCTCGGCGGCAAGATGATCGCCGACGGCAAAAGCCGGATGTCCTCTCCTGAAGGCGTCAAGGCTCTCGAGATGATGAAAGACCTCCAGGAACGCGGGCTAATCCTAAAGATTGCCGATTCCACAGACTTCAATCCGGTCAACGCGCTGATCTCGGGCCAGCTAGCCATGGCTGAAACGCCGTCCTGGAATTTGAGCCTGCTGACCAAGGCCAATGCTCCGACCGGAACATTCGGCGTCGTCCGTCTGCCAGCGGCCAACGGCTCATGGGCGAACGACACCAACGGCCTGTCCTATGTTATGAACGCAAATACCCCCCACAAGGACGAGAGCTGGAAGCTAATCAAGTTCCTGACCTCCGACAAAGGGGCGGTCCTTCATGCGCAAGGCGGTGCGGGCCTTCCCGCCAACACAGCCGAGACTGCACGTTCGGCATTCGTAAAGGCCAATGAAAAGCTCACCGGACTTGACGCTGCACTTAACGCTGCGAGCGCCGATAGCTACCTACGCACGTCAACCGCAAATCCGAAGATCCTCGGTGGCCTGCCGCAGGTGAACAGCACAGTCATGGGCCAGTTCTATGCGGGCTCTTTCCCGGCGAGCGAAGCGGCAAAGCGCATTGACGACATATTGAACGGGGCGTTGCGGTGACGCGCCCTCTCGCTCAACCGCCTTCTGGCACAGCAACGAAAGCGCGGCGCTCGTTTGCGCGGCGCTTGGCCGTCAATCGCGAGACCGCCATCGGTTATCTCTTTCTCGCGCCGCTGTTTCTGGGGCTGCTTGTCTTTCGCGCTTATGGTTTTGGCTACAATATCTGGCTCTCTTTCATGAAGGCAGGCGCTTTTGGCGCCCCGAAATTTGCCGGTCTCGACAATTACCGTGCATTGCTCGGCGATCCCCAGCTGCGTATCGCCATTTACAACACCTTCAAATTTGCAGGGATCGCGGTTCCCGGCGTCATTATTTCGTCGCTCGCCGTCGCGGTTCTGATGCAACAGCGGTTTCGCGGCCAAACGGCGTTTCGCTCGATCGTGTTCCTGCCCGCGGTCTGTCTTCCCACGGCAATCATCCTTGTCTTTGGCTGGTTGTTTCAGACCCAATACGGGCTGGTTAATTCCGCTCTTCAGGCGATCGGTTCATCGCCAGTGAGCTGGTTCGGCAGCGAGAACGGCGTCACCGTCGTGGTCTCGCTGCTCGTGATCTATCTGTCCTTCAGCGTTCCGGCCATCATCCTCTATGCCGGCCTGCAGGATATCCCGCCGGATCTTTACGAAGCCGCCACTCTGGATGGCGCAAGCCCCTTGCGCCAATTCTTCTCCATTACACTGCCGCTGCTGACGCCATCCTTGTTCTTCGTCATCATCACGACAACCATCGGCGTGCTGAAACTTTTCGATATCGTCTACGTCCTGCTGCCGCCCGTCGATCAGTCGGTCTCGCTCAACTACGGCTTTACGCTCGTTTATTATTATTTTTATCTTGCCTTCGTGGAGAGCGGGCAACGCGGCTACGCATCTGCCGTCTCGCTCGTTCTGCTGATCATCATTCTTGCGGTCTCGCTTGTCCTCATGCGCCTGCAGCGACGCTTCGTCCACTATGGAGAAAACGGATGATGGAAACGAAAGCATACGCGCGCTGGTGGGTCTACGTCCTCGTCGGCGCTCTCAGTCTAATAATCGTCGCACCGTTCGCCTGGATGATTGCGACGGGATTGATGACGACCAGCCAGACTCTCATGGTGCCACCGCGTATCGTCCCCGATCCGGTGACGCTTGACGGCGTGAACGAGGTTTTCGATCGAATTCCATTCGCAGTCCTGCTGTTCAACACGATCATAGTTTCAGTCGGGCGCGCCCTTGGCACATTGACCGTATGCGCCATGGCGGCCTATGCACTTGCCATCATCAAGGTTCCCGGCACCTCGGTCATCCTGCTTTGCATACTCACACTGATCATGGTGCCGGGCGACATCTTCATCGTACCGAACTTTGCCATCATCGCGACCCTCCGGATGACCAATACCTTGCCGGCGCTGTTTCTGCCGTCGATGTTCGACGTGTTCGGGGTGTTTCTCTTGTACCAGTTTTTCCGGGGCGTTCCGCGCGAGCTGGTCGAAGCCGCACGACTCGATGGCGCGTCTTACCTACGCATTCTGGTGACGATCGTCATACCAGTCTCTCGCAGCGGTGTGGTTTCGCTGGCGATCCTGTCCATCCTTGCGGAGTGGAAGGACCTGCTCTGGCCGCTGGTCGTCAACCGCTCGATCGAAAAGCTGACGCTCGGACCTGGGCTTGCACTGTTGCGGGGCGTTTATACCACCGACTGGAATGTCGTGATGGCGGCCGGCGCCATGGCCGCCCTTCCGATGGTGCTCATCTTCCTTGCGCTCCAGAAGCAATTCATCACGAGTTTTGCCCGCAGTGGGATGAAATAGCCCCTCCGGCAACCCGCCATCACTATTCTTGGATACTGCCTATGTTTGACATCCTACCCTCTCGCGCCCGACATATTCTCATCTGTGGCCATCGAGGCCACGTCATCGATGGTCACGAAAACGGCCGTTTGTCGCTGCGCCGCGCCGCCGAATTGGGAGCATCCCTATGTGAAATCGACCTGCGCATGACGCGGGACGGTAAGCTCGTTGTCTTCCATGACGACATTCTGGACAATGCATCGACGGGCAGAGGCCTGATCTCGCAACTCGACCATGCCCAGGTTGCGGAGTTTCGGACTAGAGCGCGCAACGGCCTTGTTATCGACGGACAGCCGATAGAGCTCTTCGAGGATATGCTCGCATTCAGCCGCGGTCTCGGCATTGGGCTGATTATCGAAATTAAGGACAAGTTCGAGGGCAACGCCTATCTCCAAAAGGTGGTCGGCGCCATTAGCGCCGCTGGCATGATAGACCGCGTGCTGATCAGTTCGTTCGACTATGTGGTTCTGCGTGACATCAAGGCACTCGAGCCGCGCATTCGCACGATGGGAATTAACTATCATCGGCTGACCGACGCCGCGGCGACCGCCCGTTTGGCATCAATGGACATGATGAATACCGATTACCCGCAATTCTCTGCGGACATTGCCGAAAACCTGCACGCGGCCAATATCAGCGTCAGCCACTATGTTCCTGCGCCTGATCATTTCCGATTGCGCGAAGGGTATGGAGGCACCTATCTCGAAACGCTGAAAGGGTTGTTGCGGTTTGGGCATATCGACATGCTTGTCTGTGACGACGTCGCTTGGGCCAAGGCGTTCGTCGAGGCGTGCGACCTGACCGTTACAAAGATCGAGGCAATCTAATGGCGGAAACGAACGGACCGCAGTCAATGGAGTCGGTTGTCGAAGCCATCGCAAAGGCTGCAGGTGCGATTGCAATGAAGCATTTCCGGTCTCTAGCCGATCTGCCGGTGGAGCGCAAAGGGCACCTCGATCTCGTTACTAGCGCGGACCGGGAGGTCGAGGCATTCCTTGTCGAGGCCCTTGGCAACGCTTTCCCGAACGATGGGGTCTTTGGTGAAGAGGGGGGCGAAATCGGTGGCTCGTCCGGCAGGATATGGGTCATCGATCCGATCGATGGCACCTTCAATTTCGTTCGCGGCGGCCAGAATTGGGCCGTATCGATCGGGCTTTTCGAGGAGAGCAGGCCCGTCTTCGGCGCCATCTATTCGCCTGTACGAGACCTGATGCTGACCGGCGGCGACAAACTGCCTGCTCGGAGCAACGGAAATGCGCTGGCTCCCCTCCCGCCCTTCGACCGGTCGCGCGGCGCGACGGGGATTGGTTGGCACCCGAGTGTAGAGACGGCGGACCGCGTGGAGGTGATCCGGTATGTGTCGGACGAACTCGGGATCAATGTTCGCTTCTGCGGTTCGTCGGCCCTGTCGCTGATCGATATCGCCCTCGGGGAAACCGACGGCTATGTGGCTCTCGGGGATTCGACTTGGGACGTGATGGCCGCACTTGCCATTCTTGGCAGTCTCGATATTGCTCATACCATCGATTGGGGACACACCGGCCTCGATGCGAAACTGCGATTTGCCTGCGGGAGCGATAGCTTTCTCGAAGGGGTCAGGCCATTGTTCGATAGATTGTCGGTGTCGGGCTGATGTCGGATCATGCTCCCAGATCCGATTGCCAAACAACCAATCATCCGCAGTGCCTGTCATCTTACGAGCGTCGGGAAAGAACTGTCGATGGCCGCGGGCTTGCCGACATCCGACTGCTTAGGGTGGAAGACGGACCGGGACGGGGGCAACGCCTGCTCGCCATCCGTAATGCTACCGGGATCGGTCTCGAACTAGCCCTTGACCGTGGTTTCGACATTTCGAGCGCTACTTGGCGTGGCGTCAACGTCGGTTGGAATAGCGCCAATGGGCAGCCATGGCCACCGAACCCAATCGATACTGAAGAGGGAACAGGCTTTTATCGAAATCTCGATGGTTTCCTCGTGACCTGTGGTCTCGACCATATCGGCGGGCCGAAGATAACTTCGGCTGACCACTATATCCACAAGCACCGGCGTGAGGTGTTCCACCCGCTCCATGGTCGCATATCTAGCCAGCGTTCGACCCTTTCAGGCTATGGGATAAACTGGGACGAGGGCGAGCCAAAGATCTGGGCGGAGGGAATCGTCAAGCAAACTGCCGTCTTTGGTGAAAACCTCGTCCTCAGACGTCGTCTGGAACTCGCAGTATTCGGTCAAGAAATCCGTATTTCTGACCGGGTCGAGAACTGCGGCTTCCGCCCGACACCACACGCAATTCTATACCATGTGAATTTCGGCTATCCGTTCCTCGACAGGCATATCGAGATTTCCGGCGGTATCTGCTCTGCAGCAGCGGCTGCCTTCAACAAGGAAGACAAGACGCCGCGAGCCGATTTCGTGGATTATTTCCAACCGATCGAGATCGCGTCCGGCGAGGCCACAACCGTCGAATTGCTGAACCGAACGCTGATGGGCGGTACCGTCGTCAGACTGGCCTTCAAAAGGGCAGATCTGCCAAGTTTCGGCATCTGGAGAGCTTACCAGTCGGGTATCTATGCGCTCGCATTGGAGCCGGCACATCAAGCGGCGGCGTCCGGCGCCACGAGACGTATCCTGAGCCCCGGCGGCGTGGCTACATACGACGTCGTCATTCTGCTGATGTCCATGGATGCAGGCTAGAGCTCTCGCGGCAGGATCGGGATGTCTGACTTACGTGCGATTGCCTCGACGGAACCGCCCCATATAAACTCCTTTTTGCTTGAGTTGACCTTGGGCTTGACTGCTTCCGATGGGGGATCAGCCATTGGCTTGGCGAGACCGAAGAGGGAAGTCCACAATTTCCCAACGTCGCCAAGGTGACTGATGAGCTTGGGAGCTTGGGAGCTTGGCAGGATATATAGAACTATAGTTTTTTCTAACCCTAACCCTAACCCTAACCCTAACCCCCGTTGGAGATGATGGGAGAGGCATTGCATTGCCAACTACAAAACTTGGTGGGTCTTCACGGAAACAATGGATCGGAGGCAACTGCGTATATTTTCTACCTCGCTGGGACTAGCTAATTGTTGGTTTAAATGTTCCCAAAAAGGGAGCGAAATCAAAAATACATCAAGCGTAGAATGAGCGGCGAGTGGTGCAGGGACCACAACAAACAGGAACGATTTGAAAAGAACTATCTGTCAACCGGACACGGCCTGCAGGAGCGATGCTATCCACAGGCCGCTGAAGACATCCTCCCTTGACGCATCCAGCCAAAACTCAATTGTCGGCAGACAAAGTCAAATCAAACTGGGGGTGATGGAATCCGAGACTGTCGTCGGCCGCGATGCCACAGCATTCGAGAGCGGCTTTCTCAGGGGCGTCGGTGATCATCAAATCCGGCTTGAGAACTCTCTCACAAACCCCTGGGGTCGCGTACAGCTTCTTGATCTCCCTGAGCACCTGCGATTGAGGCCAAGGTGTCGGCGTGCATGTCATTAGATCGAAGGTGAAGTACTCCCGTTCGCCGGCCCGATCTTCCAGGGGAATGGAGTAGTCGTAGGCACGCGTGCCGGAACCGATCTTCAGGTGGGGAAGCGCGCTATGGACACGAGCCCAGTTGACCAGCGCGACCATTGCCTCTTCTGCGAAAATGGCCTGGCGATCGGTCTTGATCAAATGATCAAAGTTGGGATAGGTCGCAGAAGTGAGGCCGGAGTTCATCGCCAACAGTCCGAAAAGAGGAACGCCCGCCTCGATATAGCTGTTAATAACAGCCTTGCCAGCGTCGAGAAGTTGCATGCCGGTGTCGGAAGGCATGTTGAGCCGGTCGGCGACTGTGATCAACTCGCTCGGATAAAAGTTGAGGAGACGGTGAGTGCGGTTCTTCCAATCCGGGTGGTGATCAAAGTTTTCGACCCACTTCACAAGGTCGCCGCCGAGAACGATCCGGAATGTGTAAAACATGACGATGACGTGCTCGCGAACAGCCTCCTCCATTAGACTTAGCATAGCCGTGAACTTGGCAATCTGCTCGTTGCGAAGGTCGGGATAGAAGGTGGCGGTTGGGTCAAGCGACAGTCCGTATCTGATCAGGCCGAACATCTCTTCGATGTCGTCCGCAGCAAGCTCCACCTGAGGCGCAAAGCCCAATCCTTGGAACTTTGTGATTGTCATCTTGACGCCGATGATCTGCTCGGCCAGGAGATCCGTGACTGCAGCCTCGATACCAGCTTCACGCTTCGCGAAGAAGTCGTGGAGAACGGCCGTGATTTCGTCCTTGGTGAGCACACCGTCGAGCTCGTTGTGCCTGCGCCCCTGTTCAAGGTTTGCACGAAGAGAGCCGCGACTGTTTGCAGGCTTTCCCACTCCGGGAAAGATCTGAGCGCGATGATGTCCCAGCTGGCGATGCTCCCACGTCTCATCACGATGCTTCACGAGGTCCGGCATGCAGTGAAGGCGCCAGAACTCCCTTGCCGACATGCCGGGAGGCAAGCGTGGCTTGGGCTGGTCTTCCTTGGGATACTCGTAAATTGGGCCCTGAAATGCCGTTAGCTATGATCTGGTTGCAGGCGAGCGGGGTACTTGCGGCCATTGCGAAGGCTAAGACAGATTGGTGTTTTCGGGTTTGGAGGTCTGCTGAACTGACTGAAAGATGATGTCGAAGTGGTGTCTAGAGCGTGGGCAGTCGGGCGATTTATAGAGAAATCACAGCTGGTTAACGGGATGTTATTCCTCCGTGCTGACGCGTCATTGCGCGGATTTGAGCAGGTTTTTCATTCGGCTGACGTGGCCTTTCAGCTGATGAGGCAGTGCATGCACCATGCATGTCAGACAATACGGTCTCGGAGTGTCTGAGAACCGCGAATATGCGGGGTTATGCAGAGATCAGCGCCATTGTCTCCTGATCAGGCAAGGTGTCGGAGGGATCTTACTCCGTGCTGACACGGTCGTTGCATCCGTAGACACTAGCCTCGCTTGGCATGCATTAGCGCCGCTTGGCATTTCTTGGCGCGTGGCAGGATATGGCGTGTGTAATGCCTGTTGACATGTTCGTTTGTTTGTAAGGAGATCTGAGTATCTATTTGAAGATAAATGTCGACATAAGAATAATTAAATCTCCATTCGGTCATTTCTGCGATTGTGCTGAAAAGGTGGCGAAGCTTCGCCGCCGGCTGTGCCCTCCGGGTAGAGCCGGGAATGATCAGCTTGCCGCAGGCAGGTTAAGAAGCAGATCATCGCCCCAAACGTGATGGAACGGGAAGGCTGCTCGAGCAGCGGCCTACGCCTAGGACTATTAGCGACGCCGATGCTAGACATGTCGGTGACTCCGGTTCGCCACAGTGGTGCCCAATGGGATTGGCGCTGCAGGGCTTGGTCCATTTAAACGCGGCCCCTGCCTGCAAGAGCTCCCTCGTGTGTTCTGATCGAAGGGCTTGTTTTGATATTTTCGTGCCAAGGGACGCTCACACATGAATGCTGGCCAAGGTGGATACTGGAACGTGGTTCCAAATAGCGCAGCGTCCACAGCGGGGCCATCGGGCCAAGCGGAGTGTCTCATGTTTCGGATCGATCGATCATATCATCTAATGCGTCTTTGCAAGTGCGCGTGCCGTTGCACGCAAAGATTGCTCCATGCCCTCCGTGACGGACTGATGTCTTCACGCGGTACGGGCCATGACTGGTGCCCGGTAAACATCATTGTTCCGGCAATGCGAACGATTTTTGTTCGCCAGAGCAACAACCACCGACCTGGCGACCTTACGTTCGAGCAAGAGGATCTGCCACGGCGAACGGTCTTGCCGTCGCCCGATCTCATATGCACCAGTGACGCGGCCGAGCAAGCACCAGTGTCGTTCATGTTGCCTCGCCCCCCTCGCTCCGTGATAGCCCCAAGCCGCGCCTTGCGAGCGTTGAATGATCCCTTGGCGTCAGCTCCATTCAAGTGGCCAGCTTCCTACCGGCGCCATCTGTTCCGACGCCGACATCTTTGTCACCGGAGCGGATTCACCAGATCAGGGCGCTGAAACGAGCGGCATAAAGTCGCGCTAACCTGGACCGGGCGAGGGCGAGAATGCGCCGCTAAATCGCAGAAAGCGAGCATGAACGCGGAAAGCGACAACGGGTGATTACTCGAGATCCTGGGATGGAAGGAAGATCTCGAGAACGCCGCGCGAGCCGTTGCGCCGACCAACTTGGACAACGAGGTCGATGGTCCTCTTGGCATAGGTAACGATCTCACTATGTGTTAACCGCACGCCAGAGCGCATGACCATCAATGCAAGGCGGTCAAAAGCAAGTTTCGGACTGTCAGCATGGATCGTCGTAATCGCTCCTGGATGACCGGTATTGATTGCCTCGAGAAAGTCATAGGCTTCGACGCCGCGGATTTCGCCGACGATGATGCGATCGGGTCGCATGCGCAAGCAGCTCTCCAACAGCTTCGACGGCATACGCGCCGATTTTTCATGCCGATCGGAGATTAACGAGACCTGGTTGCGATGCGGTGGAAACAGCTCTTGCGCGTCCTCAATCGTGATCAGACGCTCGTCACTGTTCATCATTGCGATCAACGATCGGGCGACCGTCGTCTTGCCAGAGGATGTGCCCCCGGAAATCAAAATATTGAATCTCTCATCGATCGCCTGTCGAAAAAGTTCGGGCAGGTTCCCGCTTCTTGCCAAGTCGCCAATGGCCCTGTGGCGATTAAAGCGTTCCTCGTCGACCCGTATCTGGCCCCCGCTCACGAAGCCGATATCTTTGCTGGAAAGGGCATGCGTCAGATATTTGCGGATCGAAAGCGACACTCCGTGCTCGACGGCCGGTTCGACCACCACCTGCACGCGCTGAGGCTTGCCCCACACCATGACCCTCCCGGAAACGATTGGATGCAGCGCGCCAAGCGTATTTCGTGTTTCGCCGGCAAGCTGCGCACCGAGGCGCTTGATCGCATGTTCGGCAAGAGAGACGTCGATCTCGTGCATGTGCGCAGCACCCGCCTGTTCCACGAAGATCGAGCCATTGGGATTGATCACCAACTCGTTGATCTGGTCGTCGATCAGATAGTCGCGCAAGGGGCTGAGATATTGCTCTACATACGAGATTTCCCGATGAAAGTGAGGATTGAGATCATTCATCGAAAGACGAGGTCCCTGTTGACGAAGACGCGAATTTCCTCGCCCTGTGGAATGCGCACCACCGGTGGCAGAGAAAGATATTGCTGCAAGGCGCCGTTACCGGCTCCCGCCAGCTGGCCGCCGACTTGGCTGGTAAATTGATTACCGCCTCCATTCGCGCCGCCGACATTGATCGTTGTTCCGGAGGAGCCTGACCCGCCGCGACTGGAAATCATCGAGGGCAGCGCGGTAATGGCGCTGACCAGAATGGCGGCCCCGAACTTGGTACCATATCGGTTATCGACATTGCCTTCGGTGCCGGATCTTCCAAGCGTGTCAGTCCCCGTCGAACCGAGTGCGATGGATTGGCCAGCAGGTGTAACAGCTCGGTTCCAAGCGATGAGAACGCGCTTTTGCGCAAGATCGACGTCATTGTTGAACTGGCCTATCAGGATCGTGCCGGATGGCATCAGGATGCGGTGACCGTCAAACGAATAGACCGGCTCGATCACCTGAGCACGAATATTCCCCGGCAGCTCCGTATTGATCGCTGTCTCAAGCACTGCCGAGATGATCGTCCCCTGAACGACTGTTTGCGAGGGATTTGCCAATTTTTGCGAGACGGAGGTCTGGACGACGCTGGAGGCCTGGGATCTGAGGAAGCGATCGTTCTTGCTAAGGGTGTCATCGATGTCGCCTGTAATCGTCGCGTCCCCGTTCGAAGTCGCGATCGGACCGGCGGAGGCATCGACGATGACGGCGTTCGATTCACGCTGCTTCTTATCGAGCTTCTGTTGTTCATCAAGGTCGGCCGATTGCTGCTTTGCTGCCTCCTCTGCCTGCTTTCGCGCGGCCTCTGCGGCATCGGCCTGTGCACGCAGCCGTGCATTTTCCTCGGCCATCGCCTTGCGCTCGCCTTCGAGCTTCTGGCCCATGGCCTCATTGTACCGCGAAAGCAGGTTCTGGATGTCGCTGGCGGATACGCCAGGTTGCTTTGAGCGCTGCATTTCCGCCAATTGATCCTGAAGCGCCTTGAACTTCTCGTTCCAGGCAATGTTCGGATCCACGTCCTGTTTCACCGGTTCGGCCTTTGCGGGGACAACGAAATCAAGGCGTGGGGTCGCGTCGCGTTCATCGCCAACCTTCATGCTGATCTGAGATGCCTTCTGGCTCCCGTCACCGCCGGCGCCGAATAGCCGAAGCACGGCCGCCGGACCGAGGAAGAGACAGAATACGATCAGTCCGCCGGCGATGACCAGTGCGGATATGACGAGGCGAGTATTCTGATTTCGGCTTGACAGGCTCTGCTGGCGCGCGCGCCTTGCCCCGACGAGCTGGTCGCGCTCGGACGGCGACGGCGCTTCATTGGCGTCGCGTGGTGGATCCGTCAGATGATCGTTACCCATGTGAAACCCCTATAAATCGGCCAAGAGAGAAGCTGGATTTTGAGCGAACTGCTCCGGTTCGTCCGACGCAGACCGACTCGTCGCCAATGCGCAGCACCCAGTAATCGCTGGTGCCGTCGACTAGGATTCTGTTGCCCTCGGTGCGTGAATTGATCAGCTGTTCCTTGCGATCTGGACCGACCTTGAAAATTGCGGGCCGACGAGCATTGGTCGGAAGGAAGAACGTTGTCTGGCGGCCATTATCCTGCACCCGAAGGGGGCGGAAGCTCGCTTTTCCAGACATCAGATAATTGGCATCGACCGGGCCGGCGGGGACGATCTGCTGCTTATCCGCTTTCGGCTTCTTCTGATCGGGATAGGTGAAGACAGTTCGAAACGGCGGAGGAGCCAGCGTGCCGGCGGCCAGCTCGCCTAGGCAATGCAGCTCGAAGGAGTAAACACGCTTGTCGGTATAGATCGTCATATTGGTTGCGGCGGACGCAATGGTCGGTTTGACACTGACAATGTTGCCGCTCTTCAATTTTACGACCTCCCAAGAGGCGCTGTCCCCGATGAGGATCGACTGTACCTCCTCTCCCTCGGAAAACTGCAGTGCTGTCACTGACTTCAGATAGAGGTCGAGCTTATAGATGCTGTTTTCGCTATAGGCGAAGCGTTTGATGCGCGGATCGAGCGGGACGACAGCCGTCGCTGCGGTAATGGCCGGTGGCGCATCTGGCTTGGTCGTTTGGGCAGTCGGGTCGGCAAGCGCCGTTCCGATCCAAAGATTGCATGCAACGAATACAGTACCGATTTGCTTTAACATGTGATGAAATCCTTGACGTTGAAATCCTATTCGGCCGTTTCGGCATCGATGCGATAGGAGACCACAGTAAAGCCAAGCGGGTTTTTCCAGACCGCTTCAAGCTTGGCATGATCCGTCGGGCGGAAGACATAGCCAATCGTGGCGACGAAACTCCGCTCTGCGGTCTGGCGCCCCTTCTCCTCGCGGATCTTCGTGATCCGGACCCTGGCAAGATCGGCTGCGCCGCGGGTGCTGGCAGGGCTGATGGAAATCGATTTCACGACAACGCGAATATGAACCTCCTCACCATAGATGGTGGGCGGATATTGCGTCGAGTTGGACGACCATAGCTGCGCCAGCGTATCGGCCGCATTGTCGGTCGAGCGGGTCATGACATCTGGGATGCGGATCTTATTGTCGGCCGTGTCGTAGGTTTCGCGATCCACGACATAAGAGACCAGTTCCGCCTGGCGCACGGCGTCCTGCTGATCGAGCGTTGCCGGGCGAACCTGCACGAGCTTCTCCGCCTCACCAGTCGTCTTGTCCACCATGATCACATAGGGTTTGACCTCGCTTAACGGCAGGATTGCAAGGAGGCAGCCTAAAGCCAGGATTGCCAAGAGCATGGCGCCGAGAGCGATCCTCATCCAGTTATTGCGCTGCTGGCGCAGCGTGAAGAACAATTCGTCCTCGAAAGCATGCTGTGTTTGCGATTCAAGCGTGTCGATCATCAGTCGATTCCATCTCTTACCAGTGCGCTACCAGCCATCAGGACCGCGGTTCAAATTCTGCTGCTCCTGCGTCATCTGACCGCTCCCGCCATCCGAGGAGGACGAGCCGCCCGAAGAGCCACCGCTGGCCGGCGAGGACCGCGCCGATACGGGGGCGATTTTTCCATCCCCTCCCTTAATCCTGCCTTCAAGGCGACGATCGCGCCGTCCCGCTCGGGTCGCGGCGCTTTGCCTGAAGGCGCTGATGGCTGATTTTGCGATGTCCATCTTGGAGCCGCCGGCCTTGCGGGCGCCGCCGGCAGCGCCGGCGGCATCTCGCACCCGCCGCCCGGAGGAACGTGCTCGCGTCACCATTGAGGTCGCATGTCTCATGATCATCGATTTGGCTGCGAAGGCTGCGCCGGCACCTACGGCTGCAACCGATGCTGAGGACAGCGTACTTGCCATCGTCGGAAGCTGGAACATGAGGACAAGCGCGGCGATCATGACGAAGACAAAATAGAAGATCTTGTCCTTGTCGTTATGCGTATAGCCTGATGTTCTGAGGATCTCGCCGGCGATATAGAGGACGACAGCCATGAGTGCGGCCGTCAGAAGTGGGATAACCGCAAAGCCCAATGTAAATCGCATCCAGCTTTCGAAATGATGCTTCGTCTGATCCACCATCAGCATGACGATGGCGAGGGGCGCAATGCTAATGGCCACGGCGAAGCCGACCCGGCCGACCAGTAGAATGATGGCGCCTGCTGCCAGAAAAATACCACCGATCGCCAGGATGAGTGCGCCCATAAAGATGTTTCGGAGCGACATGCCGATATCCGTGATCGTGGTATCTCGCAGGAAGTCCCAGGCAATCCAAACAATGAGATGCCCGAATTCGTCCATGGTCGTGTAAATGTCCTTGATCCGAGCCGGATCAAACATGTTTGTTCCAATGGCGCTACCATCCATGCTGATATGCAGCGCGACTGTCTTCATGAGTAGCGTTGAATAGTCATTCGGTATGTCCATGAACAAATGGTAGACACCCTCGAAATTCACCCACATCGTTGCAAAGGTGTAGATCAGGATGTAGCGAAACCCCCAATTCAGGTAGACGGAATAGTTGACGGTCCTGAACTGAGTAATCTGATTAACGGCGATGTAGATCAAACCTACCAGAGCAACCGATGCAAGAAGAGTTCTCATCGGACCGGCGAGCCCGTCGAAGACGAGCTGGTTGTAATTGCGCAATGCCGTATCGATCGTTGTCCCGATGTCGGAGATAAGTCCCATCGCAATCACCTATTGAAGTTTTTCAAGTTGGATAGAAAGTCATCCTTGCCTGCTTCCGCTCCCATGATCATGAAATAGGTTGCGACGGTCAAAGCGATGGCCGCCTGCGTGCGAAGGCTCTCATTCTGCTGCTGCACAAGCTCTATGGTCGCGCGCGTGTTGATGTCGATGCTTGTCTTCAGATCGGCGCTGGTCTGGAGCGCGCCCAGATAGTCGCTCAGTCTTCCCATGCTCGCATCTGCGCGTTTGTAGCTGTCCTCGGCTGTGGATGCAGCGATCGCACCCTGTGCCGATGCCCGGGCGATCATCATTTTGCTGATAGATTCGTCGTCCTTGAGTGCAAAGGCCTTGTCCAGCTTGAATTCGGCTCGAAACGTCGCCAGCGCGTCCTTCAAGTCCTGCGGTCCGACCGGTGCACCATTCAGCGCGGCGCTCGCCATCTCATTCAGACCCGGGCCACTCTGGCGCGCCTGGGCTTCGTCTGCGTCGTTGTGAAGTGGTACAGCTTTGACGCCCGTTTGGGCGTCGCGGATTGTCTGCAGGAACTGCAACTGACGTTGCGTAATACCAAAAAACTGTGAAATGCCGCCTCCGATCGTCCGCGATAGCTCGACCAACTTCATCGCTTGCTGAATGGCGACCTGGTCATAGGTTTCCTGCGCATTCGAGGGCTTTGTCGGAGCCGATCCGATCACTGGATCGGGAACTGGAACAACCGCTTCCTGGGCGGATACGCGATCGAGGGGGGAGACCGCAACAGCAAGCGCCACTCCACCAGCGATCAAGCTTGCTTGGAAAATGCCGTTCATACCTTTGTTCCTCCGGATAATAGATCTGTAAGGCCACTCGGCTCCTGCCAAAGGCAAGCGCAGTTGTTTCTCCGCTCCGCGGGCACGCTCTGGCATGACGAGAGGACACTCGCCATCAGGCTGATTGCAACGATCATTCGCTTCATTGCAGCATCTCCATGGGAAAATCGGGCCGATCTCTCCAGCCGGCCGGCGCCTTCTCGCCTCGGCCACCGCCGAGCACGTCCAGGCCTCTGCCAAGGGCGGCAAGGTCGAAATCGAGGACGACACTGTCCATGCCCGATTTCAACAGGACGAAGTGGTTGTCGACGTTGCTCATCTGAAGAAAGCTGCATTCCGTCGGTGTGAGATTAAGGGGGCCAAGCTCCGCTTCCGTATTGAAGGAGCTTGGATAGATCAGGCGCGTGACTGCGCTCTCCAAAATGGCGTCGCCGGCGCGGCTATTCTTGATGTGCGACACGCGCTGCGTCAGCAGGACGACTGCGACGTTTTTCTTTCGCATCGTGAGCATCCAATCCTTCAGACGAGCTTCGAAATATGGATCGTCCAGAAGCTTCCAGGCCTCGTCGAGGACAAGCAGGGTCGGATGCTCGTCTTCGACAAGCCGCTCCACGCGGCGGAAGGCGTAGCTCAGCCAGGCCGTACGGACGAGGTCGTTATCAAAGATCTCCGTCAGATCGAATGCGGTAAGATGGTTGTCGAAGGCGAGCGGATCGGCCGCCTTTCCCCCGAACAGCCAGCCGAACTGTCCGGTCAAGTCCCATCGTCCCAGTCGATTGTACAGGTCACCGTCATCGTCCGTGGCACGAAGTTGACTGCGAAACTGCTCGAAATTCTGCAGTCGGATATCGGCCGTTGTGTTGGCCTGAACGGCGTCGTTAAGGGCGTGGATCTGAATCGAGTTCAGTTTTCCGCCGTCACTTTCTGCAAGAGCCGATAACCAATCCGTCAGCCACGCAGCACCGCGGGCATGGGCTTCGGCACGCATCGGATTGAAGCCGGTTTCTTCGCCCATACGTACCGCGGAGTATCTTCCTCCCAGGGCCCGGACAGCCATCTCGAAGCCATTGTCCTTATCGAAGAGGATTGTGCGGACATTCAACCGCTGCGCCTGGCTGATCAGAAACGCTGTACCTAGCGTCTTGCCTGATCCCGTTTGGCCGAGTACGAGCGAATGGCCGACGGTTCGCTGGCCGCGTTTGCCAGGCAAATGGAAATTGAAACGGAAGCTCTCGCCGCGTGCCGTGGGAATGATCGTAACAGCGTCGCCCCAAGGCGATTTATCGGCCGGATTGCCCTTGGACAGTCCGTGCATGGCGCAGAGTTCCGCGAAATTCTGCGAAGAGATCATTGCCGGCCGGGTGCGATAGGGAAAGTTGCCCGGGTGCTGGGCAAAATACGCGGCACGGGCTGAAAAATTCTCACGGACGATCGCAGCACCGGCATCCTGCATTGCGCGCGTGACATGGGCCATGGCCTGCTCGAGCTCCGTCGGGCTCTCGCAATAAAGAGCGATGCTGCAGTGGTGATCACCGAAGACCACGCGGCCGGAGGCAACGTCGTCCTCAGCCTCCTCAAGCTGGGCGAGAAGTGAGACGGCCGCGTCTTCTGCGGCCCGCATCTGTTTACGCACTCGGGCGATTTTTCCTTGTGCGCTGATCGGATCTATGGGGGTGAAGCTTTGCGTCACGACCATGTCGTAGGGAAGGTTCAGCCGGTCGAGGATGCCGGGATAGGTGTCGGACGGATAGTCCTTTACCGAAACGATCGTGCCGTAGCGGTGATGCGCGGAATGACTACCCTCGCATTCAAAGACGCGACCGCGAAACGCGACCTGGGAGGTGGCAAGCATATCCGCAAGCGGCACGAATTTAGACCCTGGCGTCAGCCGGCCGTTCGAGCCGTCGACGATCGTTCGCAACAGGCCAAGCCATCTGCCACCAGAAACGTTAAGCCTGCTTGGTTTCGCCTCGCTGATACCGACCATGCAAGTCTTGATCATCTGATCAAGCCTAAGCGCCCGGGCGGCGACCTCCTGCCGGCTATAGACATCCTTTCCACCAAACAGGGCAAGGAACTTGACGATCTTTTTCGGCGGCCGCACGATAAGAGTGATGACAGTAACCCGATCTCGCAGACCGACAGTCTGTAGAAAATGCTGCCAGCGCCGATCCATCTCGGCATTGAATGGATGATCGGAAATCGGCGGCAGGCTCGGTTGGGTTTCGACGGAGATGCGATGAATGTAATAGCCGACATCGCCGCGCTGCTGCGCAATGAACCGTGACAAGGCGTTGCATAGCTCGGTTGCATAGCGGCTGTCGATCGTATCGGCATTGATGCCTTCAACCGTGAACGAGGCCATCAGATCGCCGTTGCGCAGCATCAGTGTCACGTCGTCCACCGCGCTCAGATAGGGCAAGCCGCCGACGAGGCGCTCACTTGTCTTTAAGCGCTTGTCCATAGTGCTGCGGATCGCATGGGTGAGGGGGGCTTCAAGCACGATAAATCACTCCCTCACCGCTGACGATGCCGATATGCATTCGCGTCTGCTGGACCGTGGCGACAAAGACATTGATGATTTTCGGGTCATAGGCAGCCAGGCCGCGTAGCGCCGCATATCCAAAGCTGCTCGTGAGAAAGAGATAGATAAACGAACCGCTGATGATGAAGCCAAGCATCACCGCCACGATCAACACGACGAGATACATGGTCGGAAGGCCGGCAAATGTCACCTCGCGGGTGAGGCCGATAAAAAGTGGTGTACGTTCCATGGTAGCTCCTTCTGTGTCGTCTTCGACCAGAGAGTCGTGTGATTACTGGGCGGCAAGCCCACCGACAAAGCTCGCGCCCCCGAAGACAATCGCGATACCGAGGATGACCGAGACAGCAAACGTCCAGTCCATACGGCCAATCATGAAGCTGAAGCCGACTGCAATTACCGCAAGGCTCGAAACAGCGATGCCAATCGGACCCGTAATTGCCTGGACGATATTATGAAGGAAACTTTGCACGCCGTTGAAGTTCTGCGCCGCGCTGGGCGTGGTGGTGATCAGCATGATGGCGACGAACATAAACAGGAAGTTCGGAATGTTGCTCTCAGCGATGTCTTTGAGAAATTTACGCATAATATCCTCGCAAGAGTGGTGGGGTTAATCGAAAAGTTTCAGTTAAGAATTGCGTTGGCAGCCTTCGCCTCGGAGGTGCAGCGTTGTGGGGCGGGCATGGTCGGGCTAGCGAAGCCGAAGATCGCCGCAATAGAAAACGCTCCCGGCGTCACGGTTGTGGCACTCTCCGAAACGGTGGTTGGTCGATCGGGGTCAAGAGAGGTAAATCGGGGCGCACGGCCGGCTGCATGGAAGATGTCGGACACATACTGCTGCGTCTCTTTGTATGGCGGGATCCCACCATATTTCAGAACAGCATCGGGGCCAGCATTATAGGCCGCCAGAGCCAATTCCGCCGAGCCAAAGCGATCCAGCATTTTGGTCAGGTATCGTGCCGCGCCATCGAGGTTTTGTTGCGCCGAAAATACGTCGCAAACCCCGAGGTCACGGGCGGTTGCGGGCATGAGTTGACCTAGGCCTTTGGCACCCGCGCGTGAAACCGCCAGTGGATTGAAGTTGCTCTCCCGGTGGATCATAAGTGTGAAAAGCTCAACGAACTCATCCTGCTTGAGACTAGCGCGCTTCACAGCAGAGGTGCGTGCGTAGCTTCTGGCGACCGCGACCGCGAGCCGCCGCATCTCGATCTGTTCCAGAGAACGCGGACCCGTCAGAAGCCGCGGGCTTGGCATTTGCGGGCGCTGGCCGGCAAACGAGGATCGGGCGGCCGCGGTCGCACTGTGGCCTCGCTTGGGAGTTTCCTCACGACCGATATCTACCAGGACAGATTCGCTATTCACTTTCGGTGCCGCTTCCGACTGAACCGATTTGTGACGAAATCGCTCTGAATCGTCGTGGGTTTGTCCGTGCTTGCGACTGGACGGCGTGTCCGCGGACACGCCGTCATCCATGCTCACAACAGTTCCATTATCAAGTTCTTCAAAGATTGCTGACCGAGCTAAGTTCGGTTGCCCGTACAGCAAGGCGGCGGAAGCAATAATTGCCATCGCCTTAGTATGATTACAATAGATCCTTGCATGTCTTTTTGATTGGAAAGACATTCGTATTTCTCTCTTGAAAATCTGACTTAAAACGATGATTGCGAAATGAGTATGTGTGAAAATTCGTACGTTACACCTACATATTCTTCCAATGTCTCTTGATGTCAATTTAACTGGAGTTTCATTTGTAATGGTGCCGCAGTAGCCGCTGCAATTCTCCTATCGGCTATTGAATGTGCCCGTTCTTCTCGTGAACGCGATATCAATCACTACAATCGCATCAATAGGTATTGATATTGACCTGCATGGCTAGGAGGTGAGTTGTGCCGGCCATAAGAGGCTATTTGGATGAAACTAGATTACCGAATCTGAATCACCAAAGTCGCTAAGAGAAGCAGGAATAGGCCAATATAAATTGATATCCAACTGACAATAGAAACAAGGAAAAGATGTGGAATGCCGATCACCAGATTTGTTCTGAAATAGACAACCAAGGCAGTTGATGGGGAAGACACACAATTATGCATCCGTCGGCGGTGCAGTTTCTTTGGCCCTGATATAGTGGACGATGTCTACGATATCTGCTGCATATCCCACCGGACCAACACCGATCGATATTGCATATGTAACCTACTCTGGCGCTGTCCTGCCTTGTCGTGTCGACTGTGTGATCATACCATGTCTCCAATTTACACCGCGCCGATTTACTTAATGATTTTCTAAATTCTATTCCGATCGGGACGTTCTATGAAGAGCCATAAGCAGACCCCGCAGGGCGAACAGGCAACGTTGATGCTTGAGCGCGATACAGACATTGATCCAAACGGCTACAAGGTTGTCAGCGTCCGCATGCGAGAGGCGGAGTATGTGGCCTTCGTCGAGCAGATCAAGAGCCTCGGTTTGACGAGCAATCTGGCTCTGCGCATAGCGGCTAGGCGAATTGGCGGCTTTTTGGAGGTCGATAGCGAAACGCGTCGGCTTCTTCAGGGCATAATCAGCAGGATTGGAGCTATTTCTCGCGATATCAATCGGCTCCATGAAGACTATGCCAGTAGCCAGAAGGTGGACATGGAGGGTTTCAACGCACAGAGGCTCGCCTTCGATGAGGAATTTGCCAAGCTGGATACGCAATTGTGCGCCATCCTCAACATTTCACGCCGTCGGGCCGATGGGCGCCTGCTGCTTCGCGACGCGGCTATTGATGGCGGAGGCCGTCTTAATGTCTCTTTGGGAGATTTTGCATGACGACATTGCGACAAGCGATTGTGCACATTGTGCGAGGCGGTGGAGCACAGGGCGCAAGGCGTATTCGCGCACAATGGGCATACCTGGCGCGCGAAGGAGACGTTAAACTGCAACGATCCGAACGCTACGGCGGGCTGACGTTGCCCTTCGAGCAGTTAGATATCTGGGCGGGAAATTGGGCGCGGCAGACCGGCAACTATATCCTCGGTCAACATGAGGCCGAAGGCCATCAGGACCTGACAACCCATATTGTCGTCAGCTTCCCGCCGGGAACAGACGCGCAGCTTGCCTATTCGGCTGCGCGGGACTGGGCCTGGGCGATGTTTGGCTCGGGTAACAATGGCGGCGAGTTCGATTATGTGACTGCGTTCCACGTTGACAGGCCACATCCCCATCTTCATGTGGTTGTCAATCGCCGGTCGCTCAGGGGGGAATGGCTTGCGATTTCTCATCGTAACCTCTACCTCAACTACGATTCCCTTCGGGAGGGACTTGCCGATGCCGCTCTCCGCCATGGCATATTGCTCGACGCCTCCTCGCGCGAACAACGCGGCTTGGTGGGGCATGGTCCAACGACGGAACAATTTCGCCAACGCCTGCGCGAGGCGATCGCGTTCCAAACCCATTTCAATCATGGTTTCGATGATGTCGATATTGATGACGAGGGTTCACTCGGTCGCATGGCGAATGGACCCGGTGCGACGCAGGGGGCCGCAACCAAAGTCCTCCTGCCACAAGACCTAGGACCTGTCGGGACGGCGAGGGCTGCCAGCCATCTTGAAACAAAAAGGGCATCGGTAACAAGCCATGACAACCAAACCAGCGATCAGGTTGTTGCACGCCTCGTCCAGAAGAATGTGTTGTTGGGATACGATCCATCTCAAGTGGCTTTCGCGGGCGATGACTTCGATGAAACCGGGCCAGGCGGCCGCCTCGACGCCGATGCGATCGGACCATGTGTCCAGCGCCCGATCGCAGATAATCTGCCGTCGTCGCATCAGGAGCTCATCGCCCGAAATCTCGCCCAGGCACAGGGGCGCGAGCCCTTGTTGACGAGAGGAGAGCGGATCCGTCAAAAGATTCGCCAGCGCAATGCTCTTGGTGGGCAAGGCGCGAAGGGTAACCCTTGAGTTGCTGTTGCGCGAGCCGACGGTGCTTCGATCCGCCGCTGGCATAGAGACCGGGTGAATTCTAATAATACTGACTGACGATAAAGCGCTGAGCTTTGCTCATTGCCTGTCCAGATGAGGTTGCCCTTCGCTTCCAGTTCAATGGGACTGGTTCCAAACATCCGGCGCTGGATCGATAGCGATAAGCATTTCAGTCGGGATCAGGATCCCGCCGCCTGCAGCCGGAGCAGGAGATTGTTGTTTCGCTAGCAGGTCAACAACTCGGGTCATTCATTCGACGCGCGGACGTGTCGTGAGCAGACCCGCGCATCTGCTGCTCGATGCTATCCGACATCGGAGGAGGATTTGATGAAACTCATGATAGTGGAAAGTCCGAACAAGACCAAGAAGATTGCCAGTGAACTTGGCCAGGAATGGAAGGTGCTTGCAAGCTTCGGGCATGTGCGCGATCTGCCTGATGCGATCGAGGACAAGAGAGAGCTCCCAGCACTTGACGCCATCGGTATCGATAGTGAGACTTTTGCGCTGACATACCGGTTCATTCCGTCACGAACCGTGGAAGGGCATTATTATCCGGGCGGAGAGGATCACGTTGCCCCCATCCGCAGTGCCGCCGCAAGAGCAAGCGAGATTTTTCTCGCGACTGATCCTGATCGCGAGGGGGAGGCTATCGCCTGGCACCTTACGGAGGCTCTTCACCTCAAGGAAAGCGCTTACCGCCGCGTGGCGTTTCACGAGGTGAATGGGCGCTCGATCCGTGATGCCTTGACCAAGGCCCGCAAACTCGATCTTGCACTGGTACACGCCCAGGAAGCTCGCCGCGGTCTTGACCGCATGGTCGGCTATCTCGTCTCGCCGCTCCTCTCTCATTATCTGGGGCGGACGATATCGGTCGGGCGCGTTCAAAGCGTAGCCGTCAGGCTCGTCGTCGAGCGCGAGCGAGAGATCCGGACCTTTGCGAGCACACAGCATTTCGGAGCTGAGGTCACATTCGCAAACTGTGCTTGGCGTGCCGAGTGGGTCACAACACCGCTGACGACGAGCACATTTCCGTACATTCTCGACCCAACACTGGCTTCCGGCGCAGCGGACTGCCGGGCGTTCCGTGTCATCGAAAGTAGCTGTGCAATCGAAAAGGAGCTACCTCCTAAACCACTTTCAACATCGCTTATGTTGCGCGCGGCAAGCATTATATTGGGTTTTGACCCGGATTTGACCACCAAGCTCGCGCAGAGGCTTTTTGAGCAGGGAGCAATTACTTACATCCGCACCGATAGCGTCAATCTCGGGACGCAGGCCATTGAGGAGGTCCGAAGCCTCGCGAAAGCCATGGGCATGGAGGTTCCGGATTCTCCGCGGCATTTCCGTGCAAAGGAGGGGGCTCAGGAGGCGCATGAAGCGATCCGCCCCACTGACATTTCCATTGAAACCGCGGGAGAGACCGATGACGAGCTTTCCTTGTACCGACTGATCCGACGGCGGACGATTGCGTCGCAGCTTTCTGATGCTCGCTATTCGGTCAATACGCTGGTCTTGCAGACCCATCATGAAGGACAGGCCTCTCACTTCAAAGCGCGCGGGCGCAGGTTGATCGATCGCGGCTGGCGTGCACTCAGCGCAACCGATGCCGGCGAAGAAGAACGCGAGCAGGCGGACGCGTGTTGCGGTGAGGTTCCACTCTTGGATGTCGGGACCGAATTGCTGGCGGATGGCGGCCGAGCGTTGACAAAGCACACCAAAGCGCCAAACCGATACAGCAAGGCTACACTGATTGCAAAGCTTGAGGATGAGGGTATCGGCCGGCCCGCTACCTATTCGTCGATCATCAAGACGATTATGACCAGAGAGTATTTGAGGGAGGAGGCACATCTGATTGTTCCGTCCGAGCTCGGTGAACACATGATTGAGGTGCTCGTCAAGGCGGGTTTCAGTTTTATGGACATAGCCTACACACGCAGATTTGAGCAGCAGCTTGATGCGGTTGCGGAAGGTCGGATTGCATATCAAGATGTCCTTGCGGACGCCTATCGCCAGCTGCGCGATGAATTGCAGCGCTTCGCTCAAGGGGTTGGCGCTCAGCCCCGGTTTCCCTGCCCTCACTGCGGTCACGGTCTGCTCAGATATGGTCAGGCCACCGACGGCGGCTACTGGCATTGCAGTAACGCAGACTGTGGCCAGTTCCTGGACGATGTTGGGGGAGTGCCGGTTGAAAGAGCTAAATATCCCTGTCCGAAGTGCGCTGCGTCCCTGCGAAGATATCAGCGTAGGGACGGGCATGGACACTTATGGGCCTGCCCGACCAAGGACTGCCACACGTTCCTCGATGATGATGACGGCCGTCCAGTTGAGTTCAAGTCTTCGCCTTGCCCGAAATGTCAACGCGCCATGTATCGCCATAAAAATAAAAACGGCGTTGGCTACTGGTGGGGTTGCAGCGGCTACAAGGACGGATGCGACTACACGGCGGAAGACCTTATCGGTAGTCCGAGAATAGACGCGGCGAGCCGAGAAGGCAAAGTCAGGGATTTAAGGTTAACACGCCGGCGCGGATCACGACGTTGACTTGGATGGGACAGATGCTCCCTTGGCGAGTATTCCAAGATGTCGAGTTCACAAGCAGGGCAGGAAAACCAGCCGCGTTTCTTACCGTCGGATAGGTTTGTTACAGTCGTAAGGACGTTTGTCTACGGGCCAACTAAACCTTCTCATGCTTGCATCCGGATCCTAGATTCAAATTTGCGGAAATGCTAATTCAATTTGGCTATTAGGGATCTATTGATAAAAGATCGAGTGTTTGTTTCGCATACGGGGTGCATCTAATCGTAGAGTTTGCCTATATTTTATGCAACCATAAATTTAAGTGTACTTTATGGTATTACGCCATGCGCCAGGTGACGATTGCCCCTATCCCCCGCCAGCAATAAGTTTCAACCGTCGAGATAAGGAGCCATCCGGCTGCCGATTGAAACGAGGAACCCATGAAAAATATTCTTGTTGTGGATGATGACGCTTCAATGAGAAGTTTACTAGTGGAATATCTGTCGCAGAACGCGTTCAACACAAGCGCGGTCGAAAATAGCCACCAAGTTGCACGCCACCTGCAAGCGCAGTCGACCGATCTGGTCATCCTTGACCTTAATCTTGGCAAGGAAGACGGCCTCCAGATCGTTCGAAGTCTTTATGGAAAACACGACGTACCGATCATCATCATCACTGGCTTTCGTCTTGATGAGTCCGATAAGGTCATGGGTCTAGAACTTGGTGCGTCCGACTACATCACCAAACCATTCGGCTTGCGCGAATTCCTAGCGCGAGTTCGTGCTGCCTTGAGAGAACGTCCGGAGCGCAAGGCGAGCTCCCAAGGTAAAATCTACAGCTTCGACGCCTGGCGAGTGAGCACACGGAACCGCCGTCTAACCGACGCATCGGGCGAGGAGGTGAAATTGACCGCAGGCGAGTTCAACCTCCTAATGGCTTTCGTGAAGGCGCCGCGCCAAATTCTGTCGCGAGAGCAGCTCCTCTTGGCCACTCGGGTCTATGATCAGGAAATTTATGACCGTAGCATTGACGTATTGATCTTAAGACTTCGGCGCAAACTCGAGGAAGACCCGTCCAGCCCGCGATACATTCTAACGGAACGAGGGATCGGCTACGTCTTCGATGCCGAAGTTAATATTGAAGAGCTGAGGATGCGCTTACAATGATGATGCTTGCCCAGTCCATGGCTCGTGCCACCATGGACGCCATCGACAGACTGATAGTCACGCCGGATCCGATCATGTTTCGAACTGATGTGGAGCGGGCTTTACAAGGCATTGGGCGGTCGGTGGGCCTCAATTCGACGGTTCTCGCGACGCTTGATCCCGAAACCCGGGTGATCGAGCGCATCTTTGTCGGTCAGGACAACGGCATGTCGGATCTCATTCCCCTATTCATCGCCGATGAAGAAAGGCAGGACACACAGCTTTCGCGAATAGTCCTGTGGCGCACTCGCGGCGGGGAGGTTGTGGCTGACGAAGGGATACAAGATCCATTGACAGACGCACCAGCCGCTTTCGCGGTCGTCATAAGACACCATCGACGACCCAAAATCATGATGCTTGGTGAATTTGGAGACAATTGCCAAAGTTTGAGAGAGGATATGCCGGCGTTGGTAATGGTGGCCGAGCTTCTGCTCCTTGCAATAGAGCGCCACCAGCAGGCGTCGGAGATTGACGCGCTGCAACGACAACTCAATGAGGCCAGGTCCCGAGAGGCAACAGGTCAATTCGCCGGCACCGTCGCTCATGAGCTGAACAATAACATGACCGCCATCATGGGTTATGCGGAAATGGCGATGGAGTCCGTATCCAATGACGACGCTGTGCATGACTATCTCGAAGAGGTTCTATCTGCCGGCAGGAGGTCACAAGCCATCATCGAAAAAGTCCTGGTCGCGCGGCGATTGCCGCGCGATATGGCTATGTCTTTCAATATCGCCGATGCGATCATGGACGCCCTCCCTCTGCTATGCCTCGGTTTTGAGAAGCCGGTCACCCTGAATGTAGCGCTGCCACGTTCGCCGTTGTTGATTGCTGGAAGCTCGCTGGACTTCCAGCAGATCCTTTTCCAGCTTAGCAAACTGATAGGGACAGTCCAGACGGTCGACGGTCCCCTTAGCCTGATTGTTGAGGCGACCGATCAGTCAGCAACCGAAACTTTTTCTCATGGGAGAATTTTCCCGGGTCAGTTTGTCCAGATTGTACTGTCGAGCGGCATTTCGTGCGAGAGTCATCCCGTTCTGGCGGATGCTATTGATCCTTTGGAAGCCGGTGTCTTGGCACGGGTCCATGAAGCTGTCGCGACACTTCTTGATGGTGTGATGCACGCACACTGCATCGCAGAGAGAGTGGTGCGGGTTGAATTGTTCCTGCCACGCCAGATAGAGTATCGGGAGGCAGATCAGGCCCAGTTTTGCAGCCACCACCATCAAATAGGCAGTGGCGAGCGTGTGGCGGTCATAGATATAGACTCAACCGCGCTTGCCGCCATGGAAGACAGGCTTGCGTTATCAGGCTACGAACCACTGGGGTTCAGATCTAGATCGGCTTTTGCTGATTGGTGTTTGCGAGCAACTTTGCCAGTGGATATCGTCATTGAAAGGCAAGCTGATAACGCCGCCCAAATTGATCGATCAGAACGCCAATCCCGTCCGCCGGATAAAATCCATTGGGTCAATGTCGCCGTAACATAGGTCAAGCGAGACCATGTATTCTCCGAGGTAAATAATAGAATTACGGATGTAACGAGCGTACTGTCAACAACTCCATGATAGATGGAACGACGGATCATGCTTGGCGATTTGATGGCAAGCGACAAGCTAGATCGCTACGAATGTAACCCGATCGAGTTTGACAGATCCTCCGATAATCATATCGTCAATGAGACGTAGGTACAGGAATTATGTCGTCGAAGTCGAGATCATGCGATTGAAAAAAATCGTCCAGAGTCGAGCGTCAGTTATACCGTTAAATTCTGAATACCGTCGCCAAAATATATGTGGCGGAATTTGTCTCCGAGATCATCGACCCAATATTATAATCCAAGTGCCTTTCAATATATCAATGGAGTTAGAAGAAATGCGAATAATTGGCGAAAACAATAGAAAAAACGGCGAAGCACCGAAAGATAATGTTTCAAGTCATGATGTGAATCCTTCAGAAGAGCTGTTCGGTCCGGAAGAGATATACATGGAAGATTACGAAGTGTCTAAGGCGAAAGTCATGAAAGCCCTAGCTGAATTTAAGCCCGTACAATTGTCCGATCATTAGTTTTGAGAAGGAGATGCAATTATGGCTGATCATGAGATGGACGGCTCGAGCCTCTCAATTCTGGATGGCTTTAAAGCGATCGATCTGGGGAACAAGGCGCCAGGTAACGCCTGGACTATCTTCAAGGATCAAGCAAATCCTCAAGGAGTGACACGCGGTCAATGGCTGGCGAAGAATAAGCAAAGAGGTCCCAACGATGACCAGTTCTCTAGAAATCCCTATGCTATTCACACATCGTTTACAGGTAATGAGAAGCTTAAGGTCAACGGAGAATATGGAAAACACGACTACATGCCTCCGGAACTGCTGTTTAGAAATATTCAGCTGTCGCCCCAAGAGATGAAAAGCCTGTCCTCCATCAAGGACGGGACTGAACGCGCGAAGAAGGAGTGGAGTCTGAAAGGTAGCAGGTTTCGGGAGATCGCCACCGAAATTGGTATTCCAACAGCAGTTCCGAAATTTGAGAAGGAGCTCCACGGTCAGGGCCAGCTCGTTGAGACTATCGGCGGAGGGATGCAGCGATGCAAGGCCGAGTACAAGGGCTCAAATGCATTTGGTATTCCGAATATCCAGATCTGGAAAAATGAGGAAATACTGGCTACCGCCTGGCACACGAGCGAAGGAGATCGCAAGTACGATAAGATGTCGCTTAAGGAAGCTGTGGCAGACATAAAGAAAGAGTATGGTGAAGACGTCGATATCGCGCTCAAATCCAGTACAAACCGAATGATGAGTGTGGAGCAGCTCGCACACTTCGACCCGGATGCGGGGGAACGTCTGTGGAACATGCAGGCGGGACGACACAATGAAAGTTTCGGCCGACTTACCGTCGCAATAAATGACAAGAAGATCGACGTTGAGACTTTGATGATCCACGCGCCCGAGCACGATCTCGTCAAAATGTTCGAGCAAGGTGAGGGAGACCATTATCTTCGCGTGCTTGCTATCGGGGAGGAGCGGACGAGCGTCCAGCTTGCAATGAAACGGTTCCCGGCGGAAACGACGGCACTTCTTGCTCAAGCGGGTATTCCCGAGAAAATCGCCATCAACCGCCCGGATACGGACGCATACGTTAGGGCGGTCGCGGAGAAGTTCCCCCCTGTCACGAGGAGGGATTCGGAGGGCATGGAGGAGGCACTCGATGGGAAGGCTGACCTATCAAAGCCCGGCGAGTTAATGATCGCCGATCGTGATAACAAAGGCAGGCGCACCGGCGTGGAACGAACCCTGCTCGGCTATCAGGAGGGCCAATTGCGCCTGCCGGATGACGCAGCTGCGATCCTGGAGCTGGAACCGGATGTGTACTCCAAAGATCGGGAAAAAAGCCGTTACGATGAACGCTCCCGTGACGGCCACGACGCCGGAGTTTCAGCCTGGTAACCACTTTTGCCCCATAGCAGGCCGGTTATTTATCCACCAGCGTGAGGGCGATTTTTAAACACCTGCTTTTCAGGAACGCTCGCCATGGCCAAGATTCGAAAAAGACCGTTTTCCCTCAACGATCCGCACGGCAGCGCTCGAGAGGCACGTCGCGAAAACGATCAATATCTCCAACAGTGGAAGACCCTGCAAGGTGCGGAAAAGATCAACGCTAGGTTTCGCCGGCCGGATAAAAAGAGCAGATATGACGAGGACATGAAGCTCCTCGATATGGCATCTGAATTGGCCGACCCCAAGCGGCCTGGCGAGGCGTTTCGCGGACGAATTCGTTACAGCCCTCTCGGCAACAAAAAACTCATCGTCGGGAATGAAGGAGAATTGATCCGCGAGAGAGGTTACTTCTGGAAGACGCGGAAATTCCAGCGCCTTGATCCGAATAATAACGTATATATCGGTAGATTCGAACAGAAACGCAAAGGCGCCACCTACGAGTTTGATGCGGACGGAAAGCTCACTGCGAAACATGTTCGGTCCAAAGACGGTCGCTTCGAGGAAAAGTGGGAGCGCGACGAGAACGACGAACTAATCCGTACGAAATACCATACGAGCCGCTTTCGCGATGTTGGTTTCGGTTCTGCCGTTTCCGAGGAGATGAGCGAGCTGCAGGAGCGCGGCGGCAAGAAGTATAGGGTCCTGACACGTCAGAAAGGTTCGACAAAGAAGGTCTATGAGAGGGAGAAAGCCGCCAATCAGAAGCGCGCCAACCTCAATCTGATCGAGCGCGAGACCCGATCCTCTCACTATAGAAAAACCTTTGAGGACGACGGGAAACGGGCCAAGATCGAGGTCAAGCGTTTTGGAATGTTCCGCTCAACATATGAGCAGCGCCTCGATGCGAGCGGTAAGGAAATCGGTCTCGACACCACGTCGAAAAGGCGCCTTTGGAACAAGAGATCCAATTCCTATAATCAGGAAACAGGGGCGCTTGAAACCTCGAAACACACGGTCGGAAAGCTATATAAGAGCGAGGCGATATCCGGCCCCAATTACCAATATAAGGAACGAAAGCTATTTGGCCTCAGGCTTCTGCCAAGCAAGCTGACGAATCTGACGGCCAACGACCGTGCTGACAATGCCGCAAGGGCCGATGAAGCCGAGCTGCATAAGAAAGCGTGGAAGGATGTCATTCCGGCCCGCACAGCCCCTCCTGCTGGAAGCGTCAAACAACTTGGCGCGACCAAGGAGGCGATTGTGGCCGGCAAGAGCGCGTCGACGATCTCCACCACCAAGAGCACCGATGATGCCAAGGTAACGGCGGCCACCAGCGCGAAAGATACTAAATCGAATTCGATCAAGCCCGCTGCTACTGCCGTCCCCTTAAGTCCCAAGATGAAGGCAATGCTCGAAAATTGGAAACCGGTCACGCTCGACGGTAAAGACAATGTCAATCAAACGGACAAGAAAGACGCTGTCTCCGCCAAAGCGACATCGCCAGTCACAGCTGGTAGCCGCGAGAAGTCCGCGTCGAAAGACGCTGCGAAGCCGCAGACCTTGGCGAGTAACGCGCCAAGCTCAAAAATCGCGGCGGCACTCGCGAGCTTCAAGCCCATTAAATTAGGTGAGCAGGCCGGTATCGAAGACAAGAGTGCTTCCGAAAGGCGAGGTTATGATCGGAGAGAGAGCAGTCTCTCGGTTGCTGAATGGTAGCCCATAGCCATCCGCGTTTCCGGGCGTTGGTGCTCGCATTTTTCCAGAGGGACAGCTTCGCTGTTCAAAGACCCTCATCTGTTGCTTGCCGTCTCCGAGAAAGCCTTCCTTAGACGACGAGGGGCCAAGGGCTAGTTCGTTCTCGGCAAGCGCTTTGCGGGCAAGTTTGCAAACATTTGCGAAATGGAAAGCAGATGGAAAGCGGGTCGATGAATGCGCGAGGAAAGCGTACAGCGGACGAGGCAGTCCCCCTGTCACCGTCACAGCTTGGCTCTCCCGCCAAAAGATTGAAGACCAATTCCAAGAGCAGCGCTGGCGACATCGCGGTACAGGCGAAAGAGGTCCTTCGTGAAAATGCCGAACATGACCCGGAAGGAAGATTGCGTACCGACGGCATCCCTCCCCAGGACATCTATATGGCCTCATCGCGAGGTTCTGAAGGTGTTGAAAAGGGTTTAAGGGATTCGGGTGGCCAGCCTTCGGAAAACCAAGGGCCGGTCCGGGGGAGCGAACACACCGCTCCGGCTTTCATTCCCTATCCCGCCCGTGAGCCCACTCCCGTCAACACGTTGCACAATTACTTTGGTGGGCCAGCGCCGGAAGCCTCGGCAGTCAGATCCAAGAAGACAAAGACGCGCCCGAAAGCGCCGCCGGCCCGCATGGACGTATTGCCAGGCTATATTGAACGTTTTGGCAACGGAACGGTATTGATCGCTGACCTCTATGAGCTAGCCGCTCTAGCGGGCGCCAGGGGACTGCAGCCAGGGGTAAGAGAAGTAACATTTCGAACGAAGGCGCAATTCAGGACCGCAAGGAAGAGCCTACCCTCTGAGGCGGACATGGATGCGACTTGTACCATGACATGCTTCGATAATGGAATTTTCCGGACCAAGCCCCGGATCTGGGAAACGAGCTATGTGAGTAAATCTGACGCATGGAGCAGGGTGGAATCGCAGCGTAACCTCAAATTCTCGGCCCTCATGCAGCGGGTCGGCCAGAGTGCGGAATCGTTTCGCGCGCGACGGGTTTCCGGGCTCCTGAGTGAGGCGCAGGCCAGTTTTGATACGCCGGCCGGGACGAGGACGACGACACGGGACTACGCAAAAAACCTTCAGGCCGGCAAATACAATCCGGATGCATTGATCCGCTTCGACGATGGGAGCTATCGCGCCATCTACCTAAAGCTATTTGAGGGGACGCGCGACCTTACATCGTTCAAGGCCGTCACTGACAAATATGGGACGGCGAATGTGTGGCTTAAGAACCGGTACGCCGATTACATGCTGCACGAGCAATTCGACCTTGACGCATCAACGTTCGATGCGGCTGAGAAGACATTTTGTGAGTATATGGGGCGGGTCTATGAACCCAATGTTTTTGTGCGAGTGTCGGACGAAAAATGGATCAGCAAGGACAGGTATGACAAGCTCAATGAGTTCAATTTTGACCAGGACTTGACGACGTTAGACCTTCTCATCCTACAGGGTTACAATCAGGGCTTCATGCAGCCGAAAACGATGAAATGGTCTTCGCCCGACCTTTATCAGCAACGTATGCGTGGCGCCCACCTGACCGCTCGTTGTTCGGTGCCGCAGCAAGGCTATGGTAAGGGCGGTGCGAAGCGTTCTCTATCCGATATTCTGGCACAAAAGGAAAATAAGCCGAGCGCTTCCGTGCTGATGCAGACGTCAAGGGATGAGTTGCAGTCGATCGACAGGCTTCCCCGCGGAGTGGCTCGTTTCCAGATTTACCCCCAAAACATCGGAGGTAAAACCGGTAATTACACCGGCAACTATACGAAGACGTGGATGTCGATCAAGCGTACGCGGGAATATAACGAGGAGAGGCTGGGCTCCAGCTGGCACGACCCAGCGCAACAGCCGGAGCGTAACATGACAGACGAGCAAATCGGAGTTCTTCGAACTCCATCGCCCTCACCGGCGCGATTAAGCGATTCCGACGAAGATGCGGCACTCGGGTTCGATGATTCGAGCGTCGCCGATTCAGATTCGTCCCTTGACGAACCTTCCTCGCCGCCGCCGCGGCGGGGCTATCGTTCATTCCTTTTACCACCGGACGATAGCTCGGACGATGAGATCATTGCGCGGTCCGCGAGCCGCAGGCAACAGCGGCCAGATTCAGAACGCGATCACGAGGTGCCCCCTGACACGCCACAAGGCTCAAATCCAGTTGGACGACAGTTTCTGAACGATCGTCTTAGGTCGGAACCGCAAGGCGTCCAAGCTCCAGAATTCCCCTGGCCCTCAGATAGCTCGGATGACGAGCCTTCCGAAAACTGGGATCGGAGGTCTGTGATCAACACAGAGCGCCGGCCAGCCGACGACAATACGGACCGCGCGACACCGCCTATGCGACCCAGTGCGGCTTCGGCCGGTTCACCGGGAAGTTACGAGGCACGCAGCCGTGGTCGAGAGAAAGCCAGGGACTGACGTGTGAGATTAGCTTTCCGCGCGACATCTCGTCGGATTCGAGGGTGGTGGGTCTTGATCGTCGAAGCGATCGGCCCCGTGAGGTGGTGACGGGGCCGGCGTGGTCGCAGGTTGATGTTAATGTTCGCGCCTGGAGCCGATCGCTCCGCCCGCCTTGATCTCCATTCATGAGCGCAAAGCCGCCTGCACCAAGCCCCGAGGACAGAGCCGCTCGAGCGCCTAGGTCCTTGTCAAAGGTCAATCGGGGAACTTAAACTAAAGAGCCGATACCATCGCTGGAGTGGATAGCGAGGCGATGAAGAAGTGAAAAAGCGAGGAATGACGATTGCCTAAAGGGAGCCATCCCACATTGAAGACCATCGCGTCCCTTCTTGGTCTGGGTGTTACGACCGTCTCTCGCGCGCTCAAAGACGACGAGAAAATTGCCTTAAAAACCAGGAATTCGGTGCAAGAGGCCGCGCGGAAATTAAGCTACCGTCCCAATCGCGCCGGCCTGCGTCTTCGTACTGGCAAGACGAATGTCATCAGTCTGGTTCTCGATCCTCAAGAGCAAGTCGGAAGTTTCGTCTCGGAGCTGATCTTCGGCATTACCGAACAACTTGCCGGCACGCCCTATCACCTGATCGTTACTCCATATTCTCGGTTGAAAGACCCAATGGAGCCTATTCGCTATCTGATCGAGACGGGATCGGTGGATGGGATAATAATTTCCCGCATAGAGCCGGACGATGTGCGCGTGCGCTACATGCTTGAGCACAATATGCCGTTCGCGACACATGGGCGAACCTTTGCCGGGATGCAACATCCTTTTTATGATTTCGACAATGAGGCTTTCGCACGCATTGCCGTACGTAGGCTCGCAAATTTAGGGCGAAAGCGGATCGCCCTTCTGGCACCCCCTTCAGACTTGAGCTTTCATGACCATATGCGTCAGGGGTTTCGGCGGGAGCTGGAAGCCTGCCGGTTGGAGGAGGTGCCCTTTCCCAGTGTGACAAATGACAATTCCATCGAACAGATCCGATATGCGATCCGCGATCTTATGAAGCAGACCGGGTGCCCAGATGGGATCATCAGCAGCTCTGGGGGCGTAAGCGGCACCGGAGGCGCGCTCCTCGCAATATTTGCAGGGCTGGCGGATGGGGGCGTTGCCCCTGGGCACGAGATCGACGTCGTGACAAAGCAGATTTTCAGAAAGCTGCCCATATTCAGAGAGCAATATCATATTGTCTACGAGGACATACGCGATACAGGCCGGGAGCTTGCCAAGGCTCTTCTCGGAATTATTGACGACCAGCCTATTTCTGAACTGCAAAATCTTGCAGTGCCTCGACATGTGATTTGGCAGGTGCCCGAGGATTTGTAGAAACCAGGCTTGGACGCCCTTGGTATAGTGAAACCGGCACGATCTTTGGCAAGTTTGGAATGATCCACCAAACCTAAGCACGACTTAAGCGGGATTTGATCCAATTGCGTGGGCCTCAGTCGAATTGGTGTCCAAGCGCGAGACGCTCGCCACAGAATGCGAGCCAGGCCTCTGATGTGCGTCTGTTTGAGCGTTCGCGCAGTTGATCGCTGCCGTGTCTCCAACTGCAGATGCTATCTGAGCACTGGATATCCTTGCGGCCCATGGGACGGGACGGCGAGCTGCTGGACTCATTCACGGCATTTCAGGCATCGTCGACTTCGAGATTCCGACGGTGCGCAAGTGGTACTTTCCTCACACTTTGACCAAGTGTGGCGGCCTGGCCGAAGGCAACGGCTACGACCGCGATGGGAAGAAAGCGCCAATAACGGTCATTTTGGATCGAGATATTTGCGCGAATATTCCCTGATTGCCAATAGCGCTGGCATCAGTTCGTGCCCTGACGCGGTCAGCCGATACTCAACACGAGGCGGTTGCTCGCCAAAGTTCTGTCTTTCAACAAGGCCGTCGTTTTCGAGGTCACGAAGCTGCTGCGTTAGAACCTTCTGGGTGATGCCTGGCATGTCACGCAGGAATTGCGAGCTTCGCATCGAGGGCTGTGCGCAGAGACGAAACAGGATCTGCAGCTTCCATCGTCCCTTCAGTGCTTGAAAAACATGGTCGACGTGGGTGACGGATCCGTCCGGCCCTAGGCAGGTGGTCGGCTCCTCGTTTTCGATGGGCACCTTTAAGTGCGTAATTGCCTCATCCATCGTCATACCTTCTTATCCGCCTCGGCCTTAACATGGGACTATGATGATGGATTTAAAACTCGAAGGGAAGATTGCGCTGGTGACGGGCAGCAGCAAGGGTATCGGAGAAGGGATCGCTCGCGGGCTGGCACGCGAGGGCGTGCTCGTCATCGTCCATGGCCGCGACAGGTCGAAGGCTGAACAGGTGGCGCACGAGATCATCGCTGGGGGCGGCCATGCACATGTGGTGACAGGCGATCTGACGCGGGAGGACGACGTGCAGCGTCTAGTCGACGGGGCCCAGGCCTTTGGGCGGCCCGTCGAGATCATCGTCAACAATGCCGGTGGCTCCGGTGCGACCGAGGACTGGGCGACGGCGCCCACAGACCTGGGCGGCAGGTTATGATCGCAACGTGCTTGCCGCCGTCAGGATTACCACCCATTTGCTGCCGGCCATGCGCGTAGGAAAATGGGGACGTATCGTCAACATTTCCAGTCTTGCAGCCATGATGCCGCCTGCTGCGAGGCCCGATTACGCTGCGGCTAAGGCGGCAATGATCGCCATGACAGCCTCGCTTGCCAAGGCCGTCGCGATGGACGGTATTACGGCTAACACCGTATCTCCCGGAACAATCCACAGCATTAGCCTCGACGAGGCCTTTCGCAAGGCCGCAATCGGACGCGGGCTTGCTGCCGATGCGCCATGGTCGGAGATCGAGCAGGACGTGCTGCCCGTCTTTGCTGCGGTTCCGATGGGGCGCGTCGGCACTCTGGAGGAAGTTGCCGACGCCGTCACCTTCCTCGTCAGTCCACGGGCCGGCTATATTACGGGCGCCAACCTGCGGCTCGATGGCGGCCTGTGGCCGGGACTTTAATCCGCAACCGCTGCGGGCTGGAGCCAACCCGAACAATCGCCGGCTTTGCGCCCGCTAGAACCCCTTCTGGTGGATATCGCAAGACCGCCGATCCTGGTAGGTTGTACGAGTTAGAAAGACACGTCTTGCTTTCATCGTGAATTCCGCGACTTCACCAAGTTCGGTATTCGCGCTCATAATCTGCTGGAGGAAATGATGATGAACGATCAGCAAGAAAGCCCACCATTTGACGGCCCTCAAATGCGGGGAGCGCGTTACGAGCGTGCGGATATGTCAGGGCCCAACTTCGATGGCGTCAATCTCGCGGACGCGCGATTTTACGCCGTTCTGACGAACGCGAAGTTCATTGACACCAATTTGTGCCAGGCGGATTTTGACGATGTGAATCTGGCAGGCGCTCGTTTTGACAACGTCAATCTGGCTGGAGCCGCTGTCACGAATGGAAACCTATCGCGCCTAACCATAAGCGGTGTTACTCTGGCAGATACGGACATCAGCGACGCAGATTTGACCGGGATGCGCATCAATGGAGTTCTCGTAACCGATCTATTCGTGGCCTACGAACAGGCGAAAGGCTGACGGTCGGCTCCTTGCTCGACCATGGGCAACCTCGTAGGCGACCACAGCTCCGGGCGGCGCCGACCTCAATGTCGATGCGAAACGTCAGATGTTTGCCGCCTGCTCAAGAAAGGACAGTTGGAACGCCTCCGCCATAGCACGATAGCCGGCGTCGTTTGGATGGATGTGGTCGCCGCAATCGAAATCCGGGCGCAGCCGGGTGGGTCGTGATGGATCATGCATAAGCACATCGAAATCCATGATTGCATCGGCGTCGCTGTTATTGCGGATATATTGGTTTACCGCCTGGCGAATACGTTCCTTGGCCACTGTATAGTAACCCCCCTTCGGGAAGTCCGGATTTGTGCCCTCAAAGGGCAGAAGGGTACAGAGCATGGTCTTCAGCCCCGCAAGGCGCGCCCGGGCGATTAATTGCTGATAGGCGGCGATCATCTGAGAGGCGCTGACTGCTTCCTGCGGCCCGGCAAGAACCGTGTTGGGCCAGACAATGTCATTGATCCCTATCAGGATCACGAGATGACTGACGCCGGCATAACTCAGCACATCGCGGTCGAAACGCTCCAGAGCTCTGCTGCCACGGCAACTGTGCAGAAGCCGGTTGCCGCCGATCCCCTGGTTGATCACCGCGATCTCTCCCAATCCTTCAACGCCAGACAGGCGCTCGGCGAAAACATCGGGCCAGCGCCGGTCGGCATCGATCGACGAACCATAGCCATCGGTGATGGAATCGCCGAAGCAGACGACTGCACGCGCCTCGGCGCGCGCCTCGACATAGATAGCCGATAGAAGGTAGTGGCTTGTTGTCGTCTGCTGGACGATCATCTCACCAGCACTGGTAAAATCGCCCGGTGCGGAGATGAAAGCGGTCTGCTGAGCCTCGAAATGATGCGTTTCGACTGAAATGAGGCCTTCGCTATAATAGCTCACAGCGAGCCGTGCGAAGGATCGCACCTCGACCTTCACCGGGTCGCTGACGACGGAAGATCCCGGATAGATGACGGTTGTTCGACTTCCACCGAAAGTCAGCGGTCGGCTCGTCAACGGCTCGACACCTCCATGTTCCGCAGCATGGGCAAGACAGACGGCGTCAAGATGGATGGGAGTGCTGCCATGCTGGTTGGTGAGGCGAACCACGAGGCCCGAGCCGCCAATGCTCAAACGAGCGACCTCGCGAACGGTTTGCCCAAAAAAGCCGGAGAGGGGGGCATCTGGACCCCAAACATTCATGGGAGCAGCGCTCCACGATGCGATCCAGCGTGCGTCCACGAATATTCCTCCCCAAAAGGCTCGATTGGGACTATGGGTAAGCTTGACCTTTCCCCGTTGTCAATAAATAAAACAGTGTGAGTTAAATATGCGTCGATTTGATCAAAGGGCTGGTAGACATTGACCGGACACATACCAGGTACCACCGTGCTTCGAGGCGTCCAGCCCGCCGACATATCTCGTCCTGGAACCAACCACGTGGCGCTGCGCGCCGTTAACGAGCGCCTCGTGCTATCGTTGATCCGGACGCACGGATCCCTGTCAAAGGCGCAGCTCGCCGAACTCTCGGGGCTAGCCGCACAAACGGCCTCAGTTATTTCGCGCAGCCTAATCGACGTCGGCCTTCTCATCGCTGGATCGCCGGTGCGAGGAAAGGTCGGCCAACCCTATGTTCCACTCAGCCTTAATCCGAGCGGGGCGTCATTTCTCGGCGTGCATGTCGACAAGCGCGAGATCCGCACCGCACACGTCAATTTCGTTGGTGAAGTCATCTCCGAAACCGCGTTTGACGTCGAAAATCCCGACCTTGATGAACTCGTGAGGCATATTCATGAGAGAGCCGCGGCGATCCGGGATATGTGTGATCCCGAGCAACGAACGCGCTTTCAAGCGATTGGCGTTTCCGTGGCAAGCGGAAGTCTGAGCCGAGGCCGGTCTTCCGCTAATTGGGACGAAATTGAACAGGCCCTTCAACGGCTTGGGAAGTCTCTGGACTTGCCGGTCACCGTATCGAGCGACGCGCTCGCTGCCTGTAGTGCCGAGCTGATCTATGGTCTTGGGCCGACCGCCCCGGATTTCCTTTATGTCTTCCTGGACGACGCCGTGGGCGGCGGTCTAGTACAGGGGCGGCGCATCCGGTTTTCGCGCGATGACCATGGTCCGAACCTTGGCAAGCTTCTGGTTCCGAGTGGAAAGGCAAGGCCGGTGCCATTGAAGAATCTGGCGATCGGGGACGACGGGAGTGCCAATTCGGTTGGGCAGCTAGCCGATGGCATCGCATATGCCATCGCCAACTGCGTCGCGATCATGTCTTGTCAGACCGTGATCGTCGATGGCCCTCTTCCTGCGCACAAGTTGCGGTTGGTTATGGCAAAACTGCGCTCGGCCATCGCTCAATTGGACTTTCCAGGCGCAGCGGAGATTGCCGCTCGCGAGGGTTCGATGGCGCGCAAATCCATTGCGATGGGCGCCGCTTGCCTGCCCTTGCTCGATCGATACTACCCCGAAGAATAGGGTTTTTCGCGGCATTGTGCCGCCTGATCCGCCGCGCAATGAGCGGCCGACCTCGCGCTTCGCTCTTGCAATAAAATAACTCAGAGTGAATTATCTATTGACATTCAGTCTTCCTTTTGAGGAAATAGTGGTGAGGACGGTCGGAGGAGACCCGGCTTCATCGCGGTCGTGAGTTGCACGACCGCCGCTCGATCAAATGGAGGAGAGGCAATGTTAAAGACAGGCTCCGTATCAAGGAGCAGTTTCATCACGATTGTTGCAGGGGTTTTCGCGGCCGTCATCGGATGCACTGGTGCGAATGCAGCCGAGAACAAGCCTTTTGCAGGTCAGAGGCTCTCGGTGCTCATGGTTGGGCATCCGACTACCGACGCTGTTAGAAAAGCCCTTCCGGATTTCACGGCCAAGACCGGCATCGACGTCGATCTAGAGGTTGTACCCGAAGCAGATTCCGTTCCCAAGATGATGCTCGAATTTTCGGCGCGATCTGGGCGCTACGACGTGGTCGAGGCAAATTCGATCCATCTGAATGGTTTCGTCGGCTCCCAATACGTCGTGCCGCTCGATGATTTGGCGACGAAGTATGGGCAGTTCTATGACAAAGCAGATCTTGTTCCGAGCTATCTAAAGCCGAACATCATCGACGGAAAGCTCTATGGTTTGCCGCTCTTCGGTGAAAGCTCTTTCCTGATGTACCGCAAGGACCTGTTCGAACAATATGGCATTGCTGTGCCGAAAACATTCGACGACGTCGAGGCCGCTGCCAAGGCCGTGAAGGAGAAGTCCAACGGCGAAATCGTCGGTATCACCATGCGCGGTCAGCAAGGCATTCAGGGCGTTTACATCTGGGCGTCCTATCTCTGGGGCATGGGCGGTTCTTTCCTGAACAAGGACGGAAAGTCGGCCTTGGACACTCCCGAGGCCGCAAAGGCGCTTGATGCTTTCGCCCATGTCCTGCGCACCTATGGTCCGGTCGGCGTTGCCAATATCGGTTGGGAAGAAAACCGGCTCCTGTTTCAGCAAGGCAAGGCTGCGATGACGATCGATGCAACCGTCAACGGCGCGTTTAACGAAGACCCAGCGGTTTCGACGGTGGCGGGCAAGGTCGGCTATGCTCCAATCCCTGTGCAGACCGCAAACCCGAAGGGCGGCTCATCGTCGCTTTCCGTATTTGGGCTTTATGTTGCAAGCGCCTCGCAGCAGCAGGAGGCGGCCTGGCTATTTACTTCATGGGCAACGTCTAAGGAACAGCAGATCCATTCACTCGAGACGGATCCCAACTCCGGGGTGACCTCGCAGGCCGCGATGAACAGTCCTGCCTTCGATAAGCGCTACGGAGCGTTCAAGGACGCGATGCTTGCCTCGCTGGCCAAAGGAAATCCGCAATATATCCCGACGGTTCCGCAGGCCAACGAGCTTGTGAACAATGCCGGCATTGCAGTTTCCAAGGTGATTGCCGGGACCGCATCCGCGGCTGACGCCCTCAAGGAAGCAAATGATCTGAACAACGCGGCCCTGACCCGATAAGGGAACAAGGACCCGTGCACCCGCCGCGCTTCCTCCCCAGCGCGGCGGGAGCTTGGACAAGAGAGGCATGAATGCATATATCTCGCAATCCCACACGCATGTTCTACCAGCCCATCATCGGATTTCTCGCTCTGGCCTCAGTCGCACTGGTCGCCTACGCAATCTGGCTTTGCCTGCAAAATATTTCACTGATGAACCCGAAGGCTACGCAGTTCGTAGGCTTTCAGAATTTCTTGCGTCTTGCGACTGACTGGCGCGGCCTTCAGGGCCTGTGGCGAACGATCGTCTTTGTTGTGCTTGCCACATCCATCGAAGTGGCGCTTGGCATCGCTGTCGCAATTTTCCTTGATCAAGAATTTGCCGGCAAGCGGCTTGTGCGCGCGGTCATCCTCGTACCGATGATCATGACGCCGGTTATTGCAGGGCTCACCTGGCGCTTCCTCTTCAACGCCCAATCCGGTATGATCAACTACTGGCTCTCCTGTCTCGGGATAGCGCCAGTTGATTGGCTTGGCGATCCGCATCTTGCGCTATACGCGGTGCTTATCGCTGATATCTGGCAGTGGACACCTTTTGTCGTGCTGCTCGCGATGGCGACCCTCGAGACAATTCCCAAGGAATTAATCGAGGCCGCGCGCATGGACGGGGCAAACGAGTTGCGCGTCATCTGGCATATCATCTTGCCGATGCTGAGACGCACTCTAGCAATAGCTGCTCTCATCCGGGCCATCGACAGCGTCAAGGCGTTCGACCTCTTCTATATCATGACGAAAGGTGGACCAGCGCTCTCAACCGAGACGCAGAATCTTTATGGTTACACAGTTGCGTTCACAAACTTCGACATATCCTACGCCATGACCATCGCTCTGTTTCTCACGATTGTCACTAACATTGCTTTGCTGGTCGTCAGTCGTTTCGCAATGGCAAAGGGAGTGCGATAATGTTCAGGAAAGTCATTTTCTATCTCGTTCTCGCATTGATCCTCTTCGTCACGCTGTTCCCGCTTTACTGGGTCGTGACCACGTCGCTTAAAACGCTGCGCGACGCTTTTGCCATGCCACCTGTCTGGCTCTTCAGCCCGACCTTTGAGAATTACGGAAAGGTGCTCGCAAACCCTGCCTTCGTCAGAGGCTTCACCAACAGTCTGCTCATATCGGTCACGGCAAGCTTTCTGGCAATCACGACCGCAGCCTTCGCAGCCTATGGCATTGTCCAGCAGAAACCGGATCGTCGGGCTTCGATCGAAGGCTTCGTCCTGTCGCTGCGCATTGCGCCAGCGATCCTCTTCGTCATCCCGACATATTACGTCTCCATGCGTCTGGGCCTTCTCAACTCCCATGGTCTGTTGATCGCAATTTACGCATTCATAAACGTCCCATTTGCGATCTCCTTGCTCGTGACCTTCTTTGAGGAGGTTCCAAGCGAGATGCGTGAAGCGGGTGTCATGGACGGTGCAAGCGAGCTGCGCGTCTTCTGGCACATTATCCTGCCTGTCGTGCGCGGCGGTCTGGTCGCGACTTTCATCCTGTGTGTGCTGTTCACCTGGAACGAATTCTTCATCGCATTGGTGCTGAGCGGGCGCAACACGCAAACGCTTCCCGTCACCATAACATCCTTCCTGACCTTTCAGGGGATTGAATGGGGTGCTCTCACTGCGGCGGCGACACTCATCATGCTGCCGATGATTATCCTTGGGATGCTCGTCCAGGGAACGGTTGTTCGCGGCATGGCCGCCGGTAGCGTCAAGGGGTAGGATCTGATATCCCAATTCGGCCGCGATTTCCTACGGTCGGGCGCCTTGTCGAGGCGTGGGCTGGTTGAAGAAGACAGGGAATGCTAAGTCGCCAGTGCGCGGTTCAGCGACGGGCACCCTGTGTGCTCCCGGCGGACTGTCTTGGACAGACAAGCTAGGGGGCTGTCGGTGTCGTAAGTCGTGCCGTGCCCTAGCGGGAACGACTATTGTCGGCTCGAGAATCGCGCCCCTCTTGGCGGCTGCCATCTAAATTCCGCTCCGCCTCTGCCGAACGACGGCGTGCTGCCTGCGCGCGCGTTTCGACATTCGTCATGCCGGCATAGGCCCGTCGCTGTTCAGCCAGGGCCGATCGCGCTTCGCTCAAAAGGCGCCTGTCTTCCGCTCGATAGCCTTCGAGGTCATTCACACCGGAGGGCGCTTCGCCCCGCCGGTGTGCGTGCAGGGCATCCATGGCACTTTCGCGGGCTTCGTTCGCAGCGCGCCGACGTTGGGCGAGCGGATTGGACGAACTCTGGCCTGGCGATTCGCGAGTAGGACTGTTTGACCTTGCATCGCCCTCTTCCTGCTCAGGCGCCACGCCAGGATCAACCCTGGTGTCGCGGCCCGTCGTCTCGCTATCCGCGTGCTCCGTTCGCTGCCGCTTGCTGGCCGATCCATCGTCCAATTCGGCGCGCATTCTCTTCCGAGCGCGGTTGACCTCGCCGGTCGACGTGTCCGAGGCGTCGGGGCCTGCACCGCCATCGCCGCCGCTTTCCGCTCGAGGCGCCGCAGGCCCCACCGTTTCGACCGTCGTTTGCGCAATGCTCTCCTCGGCTGCGCGCGACGCTTCGAGGGGCACATCCTCTCCACTTCGTGCGCGGCCCGGGCTCAATCGCTGCAGCCGTTGAAAATTTGTCGTCGTTGTCGGTTGCGATGTTTCGCTTTCAATCGGTCGAGCCGATGACGAGCCGCTCCCACTTTCCCCGCCGTTCTCTTGTCCGGTTCTCCGCCTTTTTCTCGCGTCCTGTTCGTCGTCATCGAGCCTACGTTTGCCTGCACGAGCCAGCCTCAGCTGCTCAAGATGATGGTCTGCTACATCCCCCCCGTCGCTTTCCTCTCCGCCCGAAACGGGGCTCTGATCGTGGTCGGACGCTTCTGGCAATTCCCGAAGTTCACTCGCATCGCCGCCGGCGAGCTGGCTGTCGCCACTATGATCGTCAAGTGGCGAAGGGTGCGTGGGATCCGCACGGACCAGGACAATCGGCGTGCATCCGCGCCGGAGATCTTCTGCGACCTGATCGGCGGCATCTGCGTCATCTAATGGCGCCGTACCCACTGCATCGAAGTCACTATCGATATAGGCGGTGTTTGCCGCAGCAAGAAGCCGGCGCTCGTTCTCATCTGAGGTGACCGGCCTTACTCGCAGGCGTCGATCAAGCTCTTGCGCCTGCGCCTGCGTAAGCGGTCGATCTGCAGGACGGTGCTCCGACCAATCCGTTGCAATCAGCTCGATGCCGTGATTGGCCGCCGCTTCAACGGCCCAGCGACGCATGGCTTCATAGCTCCAATGCGGATGACCCTCGTGCAACGTCAGCAGATTTCCACCGCCAAGGGGGCATCGATCGACAACCACATGCATATGCGGGTGCTCGCCGTCATGACGATGAAAGGCCGTAACGTAGTCGTGCCTCTCGACAAAGCCGTCCTCATTGCGATAGCCCAGACCAAATACATATTCCGCCCAATCGCGACCCGCTCGTTCGGCCGCGTCGGGATCGGTTCCGCTTGGAAAGCTGATAACGAAGTGAACCGTTAGATCGGACGGCAAGTCGGCGTCGGGTCGATCAGGTGGAAGTCGTCCTGACCGCTCATACAGCCGACGAGCGAATGCCCATACATCATTAGGGTCCACCGCGTCTGCCGTTCCTGGGGAGAACTGGTGCCGTTGCGAGCCGGCGAGGAAGACGGTGTCACGGTCCGGGTCGCTTTGACGCGACAGATAGGCCAATTGCCGCGCGAGCCCCTTTATTGAGCACGTTCCACCCTTCGGGACCCTTCTGATTAACGCCTCCTGGCTTGGCATAACCTTTGCTCAATTGTGCGGCACGGGCCAGCTCGCCTAATCGCCTGCGTTGCGAAGCATTGCTCTGCCGTCCACGCGGCGCTTTGAGACATTCAGGAGCATCTGCAGCCTGTCGTCGAGCACGGTGAACTGCTGGCCGAATGCCCTGCTTTGCTCATCGAGTACGTCCAGTTCGACGCGTCCATCTCTTTCGGCGGCACGCCTGACCTGGCCAAGATTGAATGAGATTTCACCGATGCTTGCGGAAATTTCGCGAAGTAGCTGTCTGGTCTCATCGTCAACTTCCAGAAAGCCTGCGATCCGACGGGCAGCTATACGCAGGGCGAGATTATGGGTAAGGCCGAGCCCTCTCGCCTGTTCTGCGAAAGATTCAAATTCCGCCTGCCTTAGGCGGACACTGACTATTCTGTAGCCACCCGGATCTATCGGCTGGCTAACCGTCGTCCAATGAGGCGGCAGATCATCCAGTCGGTCAGCTGATTTCGGTGCGGTCATCGTTCTAAATGATCTCAATGAAAAAATGAGCACGCGACGTCGCCGCCGCTTATCGACTGTGCTTGGCTTGAGAACAGCCATACTCTGATAGAATCTAGAATGGCGTGCAGGCTGAGAGCAATGGAAATCTGAAATCAACGATGACAATTGCAACACGCCGCTGCAACATGCCGCTTTCACACCAAGTGCGTTAGCCACCAAAAGCCGATCTCCTCACAATTGGACTAGAGGATTCGCTAATTGCTGCTTAGCACCGGGTTCGTGCTCTTATATAGGATTACGCAGTGACAGCGCGAAATATCCGCGATTATATCGATTAAGTGACTCGCACTCTATGTCGATTCATCTGCTTTTATTGCATGTGATATACCCATGGTAGATGTTATGGTAATGGAGTGGTGACGTGAGAAGATGGCTGGAATTTACAAGCTGCGTTCGCCGAACTTAACCCATAGACCCACCTTTGTTGTTGCTTTAACAACAAGAACACCATTTCGTCTGGATTGCTATTTGTATTTCAAATGAAGCGGTAATATCCTTGCCGTTGCACATCTCCCTAAGAGATATTGCTGAGAATTTCAGCACGTCTTGTATTGGGGATGAACTTGATCAGATATTATTGGACTGCCGCCATCTTCCTTGCTGCCGCGAACGCACACGCCACCGACATCCCGCAATACATACCGCCGGTGCCAGCTCCTCCCTCGTATGACCGGCCACCTAACTTCAATTGGAGCGGCCCCTATATTGGCGCTCTGGTCGGCATTGGACAGACGAGGGGACAATTTCAATCCTGCGGCTGCGAGAGCTTCGACGGAAACTTCAACGGCAGACGGTTCGGCGGCTTCTTTGGCTACAACTGGCAGTCGCGGCAGAATTATGTGGTGGGCCTAGAGGGTGACCTCAACTACGACGCAAATGGCAAGCCGATCGCCGATGCTGACAAGGTCGGGACGGGGCTCTCAGGCTCAGCGCGGGTCCGTCTCGGCTACGCGATCGACAACGTTCTGTTGTTCGCAGCGGGTGGCTGGACCGCGACAAAGGCAAGGGTCGAAGGTCCGGATGATCACAAGACCGCTCAGGGCTGGACGTTGGGCGCCGGCGTTGATTGGGCCGCCACGCCAAATGTCTTCGTTCGCGCCGAATACCGTTACAATAGCTTCGACCGCGTCGATCTGGCCGGTGTTAGTTCAAAGTTCGATCAGAACATAGTGAACTTCGGTGTGGGTTACAAATTCTAGACATCAACCAAGCGTGTTGCACTTGGCTTTTCGTCATCCTGTGTCGGCGGGACCGATCATTGGGTCCCGCCCGTGATTGTCATCAAGGTCGGAAACCCGGCGGACGTGGTTCGACCTGCACTGAACGCCTCAGCTTCTGCCCTTCCAGTATTCTCTTTGGCTTTCGACCCGGTGCCAGCCTTGCATCGACTACATGGTCGGGCAGATCGCGCTTGGGGACTTGTTCCAGTTCGCGAAGCCGGGCCGTCAGCGCCGCAGCGGTTCTCTTGGTGCCCCCGCCTGATTGCCACCTCTCGTTCTACCTCGGATCTCTCGTCAGATCAGCATCACAATTGCAGCGGCGCAGGTGTCTAGAGATCGCGCTGTCGGGTAGCAGAACGGCGGCCTTAGGGACGCAGAGGCTGCGCGCGTGGACATTCAACTTCGCTAGGTCCGGCGAAGGCTCATGTTGCCCTATATGGTATAGCTCCGCGAGCGCGGTTCGAGGCCCCGGTCTGGTCTGCCAGACTGTTCGGCCAAGCCGTCGCGTGCCTCGCCTTTGATTTGGGAGGGACTGCTTTTCGGTGATTGCTCCGTCACCTCTTGCGAGGGCGCTATCGTGACAACATGAGCGCGGCCAAATTTGACCGCCTTGGCGGTTCCGAGCTCGAGCAACTGAGCTTCGGGTTCATGGTTACTAGAACTATCTTGCTCGAGGCTGCTAGCGCTGGTTTCAGAACGCGGAACACCCCTGTCGTCTGACCACAGGCTCCGCGCAGATCCGGCGTCCGACCGGCTGGACGTCGAGGTATCGTTTCCAAGAGCAGGGAGCCTCGTCTCCTGCGACGTGTCCCCTGGTTCTAGGCTCTGACTGGAAGCGGAGTCATTCTCACGGCCGAGGATCGTCGTCACTTTGCTCGGTGGAAGTCTTTCATGGGTCGCAGGCTGCGTTAGATTTAGCTTTTCCCTTGCATCCTGAAATTTTCGATCCTGGTCGGCCAGGTATTTTTTAAGCCAGGTTTCAGAGTCAACAGCACGGGTCGTCGCTGCCAGTTCGGGTGTATCAGCAGTTCGGGGGGAGCTCATCATCGGATGAAAGGCACGTTCGGACAAGCGCGGAGGCGGCCTCATTGTTGTTGTAGCGCGAGACGACGGTATGGCTGTTTGTGCCTGACGGTTATTCTCGCGCTGATCGTGGTCAGCTTGCAATGGCGACAATTTCCGCCGGCCATCGTCCGGTAGTCTCTCGGTCGCGCTTTGAGGGTGAGGCGAGGGCGGTGTGCGTTCAGCCCCACGCATCAGCTCGGTTCTGGCTGGTTGGTCGTCCACGCGTACGTCGGGATTTCTGTTGACCGTTCGCGGGGAACCGATGCCAGTTCGTATGAATCTTCCCAAGCGCTTTAGGCCCGACAAGAAGCCGCGCGCTTGTTGCTCCTCGGGGCGGTCCTCTGCGTTTGGACTTCTTCTTTCCGTGTTAGAGCTTGGCATGATTGTCCCCCTTAAAAGACGGAGCCTTAACTCAAGCCAACGACATTGCGCTGCGAAAACAGTCGGAGCGGCCTCCTTGAATTTCTCCGATGAGGCCATGCGATGACGTAGGATTGTTCCGTTACGATGAGTTCAAAGCCCGCAACGATGTCTTGCTTAGAACGTACGCTGAAAACGAAGAACGCCGGCCCACTGATCCTGCTTGATTGCATCGAAGTTGGTATAGGTAAGTTCAGGTTCGATCAGCAGGCTTTCGACCGGGTTAAGCTTCAAGTTGGTGGTCGCTTCGAAAATCTTGGAGTCGGTGTAGGCGAATTGGAGGTTCCACCGTAGCTTCTCGTTAATCGGAACGCTCGTGCCACCCCACAAGGCCCAGTCACCCCAACCGCAGAGGTCGCCGCGGCCAACCGGACAAGCAGATGTGTTAAGGTTCGAGCCGGCATACTGATTGAGCGTCTTGCCGTCGGTGTTCCAGCCACCCATTAGAAAGGCCGAGAGAACGCCGAAATCGGCATCCACGCGAGCCTTGATGGCACCTTCGTCGACGATCGAGTCGTAACCGCCGACAACCTTGAAGCCGATGGATCCCGCTTGGTAGCCGATGCCAGCCACGATGTTCGGAGCGTAGTGATTAGCCTTTGACTGAACCCAAGCGCCGCCATAGGACGATGTGTCCGACCCAGAATTGCTGTCTTCGAGAGACACGACTGCGGTTAAGCCGTTGCCAGCGTCATAATTGTAGGTGATCTGGTTCAGTTCGTAAGGGCCGTCATAGATCACATCATCGTTGATAACGTCGCCGGCATAGCCGGTGTACAGGTTGTACTGGGAATCTGCTTTCCCAACGAGGAATCCGCCAAAACTGATGTTTGCCCAGAGCAGTTTCGAGGTGGTGGCGCTGCCGTCGTTCCAATCGAAACGGTAAACCGTGTTGGTTTTCAGTGGGCCGTATTCAGTATCTGATGCAGTGTCGATGCTTAGCTGAGCGCGGGTATGCCAATATGTGCCGCGGTTACCGCCCGGCCCTGGGTTATAAGCATTGTACCAGCCACCTTCGGTCCGGACCATACCGCCAATCTTAAGACAGGTTTCGGTGCCGGGGATGAAGAAGTAGCCCGCGCCGTAGGCGCCACAGACACGAACATATTGTAAAGGATCAGGCTCAGGAGCAACGATGGCATCGGCTGCATGAGCCCCCGATGTCGCGGCAAAAACGGCGCTGGTGCCGATAAGAAAGCGCTTAAAGAACATATTGAGCTCCGAGTATATTTTGCCATTGAAGAAGAAAAATCAAATTTCTTGCGAGGGATGTACAATCCCTAAATCCAAAACCGGGCCTCTAGCTTAAAACAACGGTATTTTACCGGTGAATTGGTCGCAGTTCAGGGTATCCAAGTCAATTTCAACTGCGTTTCAGATGTAATGGGTTGACCGTCAGTCCGCTTGGGGGTCTGCGACTGACACGCAAATTGACACGGTTTGGCCTGCTGCCGGTTTTTCGCACACCGAGTTAGGCTAATCCGACCTTGTTTTCAAATTCCATCGGGCTGAGATAGCCCAGTGTCGAATGCCGACGCTTCGGATTGTAGAAGCGCTCGATGTAATCGAACACGTCCGCCTTTGCATCGTTTCTGGTTCTGTAGACCTTGCGAGCTGTCCTTTCGGTTTTGAGTGACGAGAAGAAGCTTTCCATTGCGGCATTGTCCCAGACATTGCCGGACCTGCTCATAGAACAGGTGATGCCGTGATCAGCCATGAGACGCTGGAACTGCTCGCTCGTGTATTGGCTACCCTGGTCCGAATGGTGGAGAAGCGCATCCGGCTTGCCTCTGCGCCAGATGGCCATGATCAGCGCATCTGTGACGAGCTGGGCCGTCATGTTGGCATTCATCGACCAGCCAACGACACGGCGCGAGAACAGGTCGATGACGGCAGCCACATAGAGCCAGCCCTCAGCCGTCCATAGATAGGTAAAATCGGCCACCCACTTCTGGTTCGGTCTTGCTGCCCCGAACTGCCGGTCCAGCACATTCGGCATGATGACCGGGCGCTCACCGTTGTCTTTCGGCAAGCCCCGCCTTCTCGGTCTTGCTCTCAATGCATTGTCGCGCATGAGACGCTCGACGCGATGCAGACCACAGGAAAAGCCCTCCGCGAGAAGATCATGCCAGACACGCCGCGCGCCGTAGGTGCGGTCGCTGTCCTTAAAGCTTATCTTGATCTTGTCTAGCAGAGCCTCGTCATACCGGGCATGCTGGCTCGGAGACCGATGTAACCAGGCATGAAAGCCGGAACGCGATACACCCAGCGCTTCGCAGAGCCATGCCACCGGCCAGATCGAACGGTGCTTTGCAATGAACGCGAACTTCATATCACGTCTTTCGCAAAGTAGGCGGCGGCCTTTTTTAAGATGTCACGCTCCGCCTTCAGCTTGGCGACTTCCTTACGCAGCCTCTCGATTTCAAGCTGCTCGGGCTTCATCTGTCCGTGGCCAGGAAAAGCCTGCGCGGGGTCGGAACCATATTCCCTGACCCATTTGCGCAGGACATTCTCATGAACATCCAGATCACGGGCGGCCTGCGCAACACCGACGCCGCGCTCTCGCATCAATTTCACCGCTTCAAGCTTGTATTCGCGGCTGAACTTCCTTCGTTGCATTCATGCGCTCCAGTTTCATCGGCAGCACCTTAACTCGGTGTCCACGAAACCGGCAGCAGGCCAGTTAGCTGATTGCAATGAGCGGATCGAAGCAACCGGTTACCGCAAAGCCATGGAGATTGAGCATCGTAAGGCATCGGCAACGCGACACCGAAGCTCATAACCAAGCAGAAACATTTGACATGCCACCCAGGCGGCGCTGACGGCACATAGTCCAACTATCTACAGTGAAGGGAAATCAGCGTTCATCAGTCAGCTATACCTCATCGGCCGTTGTTAGCGCTGGCTGTTGCCGTTGGCGGGGCGGGAGCAAAGGGAGGTCACGGCAGGGCAGGGCAGGGCAGGGCAGGGATATATTCAAAGGTAGTTTCGACACTATCTAGCATGGATGTCTACGGCTTGAGTTGCGATACTGGATATCACCGAATTGAAGAGGAATTTGATTAAAAGAAAATATCAGTTGCATAGATAAGAACGACAAAAAAGATCACTATCCATTCCATTAGAGGTCAGGCCATTCCTCATCTTGCGACCTTCGCTATTGATAGAGAACAGATCGTCCTACACCCTGCTCTTTTGCAAACTCTAGGCTTCGTCGCCACTGCGACCTTCGCTCTCGCTCTCGCTCTCGCTCTCAGTCTCACTTTCACTCTCATCGTCATCACTTTGCTCCGCGGCAAATTCCTCCTCAATACCCTCGTAATACGCTGTGACATCCATTCCCATTCCAGCTAAATAGCGGGTCATCGCGCACATGGTGAGCAAAGTCCGAGCATCGCTTTGGTTTGCCAGCTTGACGACGCGGCGGCATTCGATGGCCTCCAAATCTTCGTCGGGAAGAGCGCAAGATACGAACGCGGCATACGCATCTTCGTCTGCGAGAGGGAGGAAACAAGGATCTGTGATCAGGACGAAGTGCGTATCGGTATTAGGAGTTTGAAGACGGTGGGTCCTCTTGATCGAGGCATCTTGAGGCACTCCCCGACGCACTTTCTTCAGTTGCCGATTAACGAACTTCGACCGCTCAGACATGGTCACAACGCGCGCGACACCCGGAGGCGGCATGAAATCGTCCGGCAGTTTTTCACCGGTGTAGGCCACGATGGAAAATGCAAATCCCCACAGCGTGAGCTGGCGCTGCTGGGCTTTGCCAAGGACCTCCAGGATCAGCGCAAACGGCACGTGGATCGTGATCTGACTGCTTGTGAGAACCACGCATCAGTTCCAGCCATGTCACAACGTACCTTATCGGGTGTGACAAACTTCCCAACCAAATACGAGCCGTACATGTCCTCAAGTCCAATGGGCTCGTTGTACTGTAAAATGTCTTCCTCACGATCCTGAATGCCCCATTGTTCCGAATTGAGTTCCTGAGCCATGATAGGTTTGAGGTGCAGGCGATTTAGATCAACGATGGGAAAGAGCTAATTCTCTTGGGTATGATTGCGAACAAAACTGTCGCTTCGCTGCGGGGGAGGTGCGCCTTAAATCCTCAAACTCGGGTGGAAATTCCTCCGTCGCTTACGTCCCGATATGACCGCTGATGCCCAACCCACGCCCGACGAGGAAGCCGCAATCAATCGCTTCATGCCACGTAGCGTGGCTTTCAGCTGCTTGCATTAAATGCGTCAGGGTGTCTGCTGACCATGAGCAAATGACCTGATATGACGTCAAGTTATGAAGTTATTGGCCTATCGACATGCGGCCAGTATTCACAAGCGAGATGGCGTCCAATCGCATGCGACTAAACCAGCGCGCCGGCCAGTCCAATCTGCAGGAAACCGATAGTTCTAAATCCTAGTCATTGTCAGGATTCACTGATGACGCGTCCACACCCACGTTCTGGTGAGCGCCAGGAGTTATGGCTTGGCCGATGACGTGGCAAGACAGACGACAACCCGCCGAAGTCGCCGTAGGAGGGCCACGTGACCGCCTTCGACTATTTGTGGCAGGATATGGATAAGTGTCCGGTTTGTTTGTTCGTCTGTTAGAATATGGATCATTTTGTTATGTGTCCGGGTGTTGCCAAGTTGCTTGAGTTTGGTGTCGGGTTGGCAGGACCGCTGTGTTTCAAGCCACCATTTCCGCGGTGTATTCGGCCCACAGGCAGAATGCGTCAGCCCTTTCGTGGCGATATGAGGCGGCTGAGAGATTGTAGCGGCGTGGCCGAAAGATCGTGATGATCTGGTCGTGGGCTGACAGGAAGCGTTGTGTCTGACGGGGTGATTTGAACCGACTCATGATTTTCTCTCGCTTCCTGGGTCTGGCGGTGCGAATTTTCAATTCTGTTGTTCAAACCCTTATGCGCTCGATGATCGGTATCGCCCGCCACAGCCAGAATTGCCGTCCGCGCATCGCAATTACGGCCTCGTCCATATGCCATTTGTCGTTTGGCTTGGGCCGGTCCCTACGAATGCAGCTAGCAAAATGGCGGCCAAAGCGATTGATCCAGAGGCGAACGGTTTCACGGCTGACGATCTGGCCGCGCTCGGCAAGCAAGTCTTCCACATCCGCCGCGCTTAGGCGACAATGTCAAGCGGAAAGCGAAAGCCCTTCAGACGGGGAAAGGCGCTCGGTAGTGTCATGGCACCTCGATACCCGAAACACCAAACTCAAACAACTTGGCAATACCATCGTGACCGACGGTCGAAGGGAAGCGCCAGCGTCAGATCTTCCTTGAGATCACACGATATCTGCCTTATGTCCGCGCCTCCACGAGACCGTGTCGCCAGTTTCGCGCGAACGGTGCCGCGATTGATGCCCTCCACGCTTTGAAGTTCCAGATGATGTTCCAGACGCTCGTCTTGGCCGCTTAGCGTGACTACGCTTAGTTGTGCGTCAAATTTCTTTGGAGGCATTGCAGGTCGCAAACGAGCAACAAAATGCGCTGGCTCCATCTGGAAGTTGCGTTTCTATGATGTGACGGACCGCTCAAGACATCTGAAGAGGGATCTGGGTCGATCCGAGCCTCAGTCCTCGGCATTCGCCTAATCTGCAAATGGCCCGCGAGTTCCATAATTCAGATTATCTGTGTTAAGCCTGTAGGGGGGGTGGGTTCAAGGATGAAGTACGACATGCCAATGATTTCAATGGTTTCGCTTTGGAGATTTTGCCATGTCTCGCTGCTATAAGCAATTGACCCTCGCCGATCGGCGCCGCCTTCATCATCTTGTCGAGCGCAAGGTTTCGATCAATGAGATGGCGCGCCAGCTCGGCCGCCACCGCTCGACCATCTACCGTGAGATCCGTCGCAATACCTTTCGGGATCACGAGCTTCCTGAATACAGTGGTTACTTCTCGACAGTTGCTGATGGCTATTCGCCGGTCCTCCGACCAGAGGCTGCTTGGCATCAGATGAAGTCTCGAACCTTGCATTCGAAGCAGGCTAGCGGGCCAGCCGACGCCCCTCCTCCGAGGTCATGTCACCAACTATGACGGCCATGGCTTCCATCCCATAAGGCTTGGCCACGAACACGGCGTCGCCCGGCAGCTCGTCCGGAAGAGGACGGTGTCTGCCCGACGCAACGATGACCGGGACATGCATGTGAGTGTCCGAAATCATGCGGGCAAGATCTAAGCCGCTCAGGTCGCCCGGCATGTCGATATCCGTGATGACGGCGTCGATCTTACGCTGCCCGAGAATGCCCACCGCCTCCAGGACGTTGCCGGCCTCTATGACCTCGTATCCCTCGTCGAGAAGAGTGTCGGCGAGCACCATCCTGATGAGAAGCTCGTCTTCAACGATAAGGACCGTACGCTGGCACACGGCAGTCTCCGCTTCCTGGTTACAAGATGAACTCGCTTGTCCCGTCATGGATCCCCCTCGAAGCGGATTGTTCGCCAACATATTTAATAAAATGCGAATGAACTACCAGCGACGACATAACCCTGATGCAAAGCCTCGGGTGATTGCAAGACGGCGCCGCACCGCCTATATGTCGGCGACCATTAGCAAGGGGACGTCATGAAGGACTTTCTGCACGCAACGCTGATGCCAGGCGATCTCGAGATTGTCGCGGCTGCACTCGATGGCTGGAGCCATCAGCATGGCGTTGCGAAGAACACGCCGGAGTTCGAGATGGCAGCGTCCGCCATCCTGAATCTTTTCCGGGAGGGCAACCGAGATCTCACGTCGCTTCAGGCTGCGATTGCACGGCACAAATGGTTGTCGGTCGACATGGCTAGCAGTCCGACCGACAAGAGCGCCGCCTGAACGCGGGGCGCTTGCCGATTTCCGGAGATCTCGCCCGGCCTTTGGTCACACTCCGTCGCGCGACGTCCGCTGGGCAATACCGATAGCGAGCCGCAGAGCATCTTCATCTTGGGGCTGTGGCAAGGACGACGCCCATTTCCGGGAAGAGTTCTCGGACCTTGACCACGAGCTCTCCACCCTGCATGTCCGGCAGGCCGAGATCCGTCAGCAGAAGGTCAACGCCGCCCTTCGCTACGATGTGAAGGGCTTCGCCGCCGGAACCGACTTCGACAACCTGATGGCCGATGTCTGTCAACATCTCGGCAGTATTCATGCGGGTGAGGATATCGTCCTCCACCAGCAGAATGTTCAGCGACGACCCTTCGCAGGCGCGACGACGGTCGGAGCTGCGTAGGAAGATGGGTTCATCGCCTGCTCCCGTTGCTTCTGATTGTTGATGAGGTGTCTGAGCCTGCGCGCGAGGGCTTCCCGCGTGTAGGCTTTCGAAACCAGCTCGACCCCGGCGTCTAGACGACCGCCATGGACGATGGAATTTTCCGTGTATCCGGAGCTGAACAGCACGATGAGGTTCGGCAGCCGTTCCTTGGCGCTGCGCGCCATCCCACGGCTTTTGAGCGGTCCCGGCATCACGACGTCGGTGAAGACCACGTCGATCGGGATGCCGCTCTCGACCAACGTCAGCCCTGCCTGCGCGTTCTTCGCCGTCAGTACGCGGTAGCCGAGCTCTACGAGCATCTCGACGACGTTTCCCCGGACGTCTTCGTCATCCTCGACATCGAGGATGGTTTCCTGACCGCCCTCGTTCGGGCCCTTGTTCATCACGACTTCGCGATCCTCGTCGGCGTGGGTCCGCGCCAGGTAGATGCGGACAGCCGTGGGATCGTCGGTCTTGATTGCCATTGCAGGAACTCCGATGAGAGACATGCAAGGTCTTTGCAGGCTGCAAGCCGCGGCAGTTTCAGACAGTCGGGACGGCCGCCTCCCGATGGACCTGACCGGCATCCTTCAGTTCGTCCCAGAATTCCTTCGGGATCTTGGTCTCCGGCGAGTTCCAATCTTCCCGGATTTGACCGTCGCTGCCTGCATCCACGAAAAGCGCGACGGCAACGTCGGGTGCGGCGGAGACCGGCGTGAACTCCGTGCTCGGCATGGCCCCGAAGACCGAGGATTTCTTGGCAGAAGCCGCGACCCGCGACATGTTCGAGATCGATTCCAGCAACCTCGCGCTCGAACGCGCCGACGATGCTACCAAGGCCTTCGCCCAGCAGATGGTCGCCGACCACGAGAAGACGACGGGCGGCCTCACCAGCATAGATCGAGTTGGTGCCGATGACACGAATGCCCGCGCCAAGCAAAACAGGATTGTCGAGTGCGCGGATAATTCGAGCCGTAAGGAGCGGTACGCGGTCAAGTGCCCGATTGACCGCAGCCTGCCGATCCATCTGAGCTTTTCGCGCAGCGAGCCCGCCCTGGGCAGCTTGCCGGGCCGTTTCCCATTCGGCTTTTATCACTTCGGTTTCGGAAGAACGGCGCCTTTCGACCTTCTGGCGCCGGATCCCGGTCAACGTATAGTAGCTGCGCATAAGATGCTCAACATCGCCGACCCTGTGCGGGACGAGTGAGCCTCGGAAGCTCTTGGCTCTCGCAGACGCCTGCCTGAGAGCTTCGTAGCGTGGGTCCGAATTGACCTTTCATCGGCCCTGTTGCAACAGCGCCATGACATTTCGCGTTCATCTGTTGATGCCAATGAGATTGCTTATGAATTCACGGTTCTGGCGTTCCGATCTGTCGTTTTGTAAACAGAACCCGCCACCAACGCCTGTTGATTTCCGCCAGGAACCGACCCCCTCGTTTCCGCGGAGAATTGACTCGCCTCTTATGTATGTTTCGGGTTGGTTTGCGCAATGAGGTTCCTGCTCTTCGTCGTCGTTGTTTTGAGTTCTTGTGCGGAACCGTTCTTGAAGCGGAAGCTGTCGTTTCCGGTTTCAACGATGTGGCAATGATCGGCGAGCCGGTCGAACTCGACTGGCGGTTGAAGACCATGCGTCAAGCCTTTGCAGCAACGAAAGCAATCCAATTCCGCGTCTCGAGATGGCGTCCTGGACCAGGACCGGATCTCCGTCGATCAACCCTCAAGGGGTCGGCTAGGAAGCTGCCGCCGCTGCGTCTTCGCCTTCGCGGTGACCGCGACCGTCCCTGTTCCCTTGAGGAGCCATCAGCGGGAATTGGCCCGCTTCCGATGGAGCACTCGAACATGGCGCACGACCTTTCCCTCGCTCAGTCCCACGCCTTCCAGCTTTGCCGCGACCTGATGGTCCCGATCACACTCTTCAAATCCGGCGACGAATTCGGCGTCCTTCCGTCCGACGAACTCGATGACGAAGACGATCTTGAGATCGTACACGAATATTTTCCGCGCGGGTCTCATTGAGACCCGCTTGTCCCTGCCGCTTGCGAGCCGTCGGCCGCAAGGGAAGCTGCGCCGCGGCCGGTGCAAATTTGCACCTTGATTGCCGCGCCCTTGCCCCCTCCACTCTTCGTGGCCTGACGGACGATAGCCGCAGGTTTGCGGACCGGAAGAGAAAGGCGATCGACAAGCGATCGAAGGAAAATGAAGAGAGAAGACTTAGAGGCGCTACGCGCCAAGGTGAGTTGCGAGGCCTTGCTGGAACGGGCCGGCTACGAAATTGATCTGAAAGAGAGTACACGCCGCGCCGTCAAATTCCGGCGAGGTGGCAACATCGTCATCGCCACACATGACGGACGTGGGTGGTTCGATCCGCTCAGCGACGAGAAGGGCGACGTCTTCGGCCTTGCCATGTTTCTCGATCGCCTTCCCTTCCCGTCAGCGGTGAAGGCTGTCGGATCGCTGGTGGGGTTCGACCCATCGCGGCCGAAGTGGGAGGCGTTGCGATCGTTACAACCGATTGAAGGCATCAACGAGCGTTGGCTGGGCAGGCGCGTTCCCTCCCATGGTTCTGCTGCCTGGCGCTATCTCTGCTCTGATCGCTGGATCCCGACCACTATCCTTCGGCAGGCAATCCGCGAAGGTGCCCTGCGAGAAGGGCCGCAGGGCAGCATGTGGGCGGCCCATGTCGATGGCGATGCCCGGGTCATCGGCTGGGAGGAGCGAGGTCCCGAATGGCGAGGATTTTCGACCGGCGGGTCGAAACTTCTGTTTCGGCTGGGCCGGACCGACGCCCGCCGCCTTTGCGTCACGGAGGCGGCGATTGACGCGATGAGCCTGGCAGCCCTCGAAGGTCAGCGAGAACAAACACTTTATCTCAGCACAGGCGGTGGCTGGTCTTCGGCAACCGATGATGCCCTTGCCATGCTTGGGGCGCGACCGGGTGCCCGGTTCGTCGCCGCCACGGATGCTGATCCTCAAGGACAAGCTTATGCAAATCGACTTCGGGCTCTCGCGGACAAGGTCGGCTGCGATTGGCAACGTCTGGCGCCGCCGGCGGACGACTGGAACGATGCTCTTCAGATTAGGGTGAAGGGGAGGAAGGAAAAATGAAAAGAGAAAGGCGCGCCTTATGCGCCCTCGCTATCTCAAAGGAGGGCTTTGTTCGGGCAAGGCCGCGCCTTGCTTCGGCCGAACACAATCGCATTTTTCAAGCCGCGCAAGGCTGACGGCCGGTGGCGACCCATCCGATGGCGAGTGGCAAGGCGGGAGCACAACGCCTGTGGTACCGCACGGCGGGCCGCCGACGAGCCGAAGCCGCATCGGCGGAACAAAGACGGATCGGTGGCGTTCGATAAGTACGGTCCGACGTCGTTGGACACTCACCGGTTCGTCAAGGAGACGAGGAAATGACAACAAGAATCAGCATATTGTTGGGCACTCTTGCAATCGGCATGCTCCTGCCGCTCGTGGCAGACGCGCAGGGAGTGGTCGGAGGAGCTCAAAACGGCGCCGACGAAGGCAATCGGCAGGCTGGACCGGTCGGAGCCGTCGTCGGTGGCGCTGTCGGTGCCGTAACCGGCGGCGTGAACGGACTTCTCGGAATTGATCAGCGTCCCCGTTTCCGCGAATACGTCATACGGGAAAAGCGGCCGTCGATTGTGTATCAGGACGATGTGGCTGTGGGCGCCGTCCTTCCGGAGCAGGGAGTGCAATATTATGACGTGCCGCCGGAATATGGTGTGACCAAATATCGCTATACAGTATTGAATGACCATATCGTTCTTGTCGATCCGCACACACGGACGATCGTCGAGGTGGTCCAATAAGGCCGCCATCACCCCACCGGCTGACAGCCGGGTGATCATAGAATCGTGAGCACTCGTGCTGCAGTCGGCGGCTACCATTTATGTCCATTGTAATGTGCCGTTGAAAGAGGAATGCGGGGTGTTCGGCGCTAGGTGCCACATCTAAGCGGTGCTTGACACTGTTCGCAGACCACCCCTACTCCAGGCTGTACATTTTCAAGAGAGGGTTGATGCGCCTTCCCAAGCGCAAAGAAGGCGGCAGTGCCTCCCTCTTTTTGGCTCCAACATCACTCCCGTTGCCGATTTCCAGCATCTGCTGGGCTCGAATAAGACGTATTGAAGATATACTCCTCGCCGGAATTCGTCGATATCGTCCTTGTCGTGTTTGAAGCCTTAGTGCGCCTATGGCGGCTGACCCGAGGACCCACAACGGTTCAAAGAGCGGAAAGCCTTTCCCACGGGCAGCGAACTAATATGTTTGGGGAGCCTGTGATGAAGACTTTATGCATCACGCCGAAAAGCGCTCTGCCATTGTAGCCCCCTTTCACAGGCCATCCTGTCAAGGACGTGACGGAGATCAGGCCATGCCGCTGCCTAGAATTTCTGCCCTTTTCGCAACCCTGTCCGTCTTGCTGAATTGCCGGTCGCGATATTTGACGATCTCGGTCCGATTGCGTCGAGAAAATCCCTAAGCGATCCCTCGATCGTGCAGTCGCAAAGTCCGTGATTGCACTTGTGTGGTTGACGGCCGGGCGAAAGTCACGGTCGCTGGCGGTGCTTAATGACGGCCTCTGCACAGTGCAGGAAATTGATCATCGATGACCGCCATCATGGGCGTTCCCTTAGCGCGCATTTCCACCCCAATGCGCGAAATTGAAGATGCTTCCGCAAAAGCTGAGTGTTCCATGGGTCTAGTCGACATCGAGGGCGATGTGATTGATTGCCGCGATACGCGGCTTGTGAGCCAGCCTTTCGATCTTTCGGCTGCTGTATTGTCTCCACCGGGTGCAATCGAAAGCAGCAGTGAAAAACCTGCGCTTCCTTGATTGTTGCAAGTTGGATCGCTAAGGAGCATTTCCGAGCTGGATCTTCTGCCCGTCCAGGTAGCCGTGCTCGTAGGCCTTGGCCTGAACACTGTCCTCGGGATAGGGATTGGTCTCTTTCGCCTCGGTTCGTCCTGCCGTCACGCCGCGCTCGTATGCCTCCTTTTCAACGACGCTCGCATCCAGATGCGGAGGTTCGTGTGCGCGATGTTCGATGGGGTTCGGCAGTCCGAGAGTGGGTGCGGCCCTACCGGCATTGATTGGATCTTGCGGACACATGGATTGTTCCTCCTTTCTTGAACAAGTCGTTTGAGGTCTACATGTTCCATGAGCCTGTCAAAATAGCCGCTCATTCGCGCGTTGTTCAGGAGTGCTCGCCATCAAACGATGGGCCGGGCACAGGTCTCAGTGCGGAGAGGTCGTCGTTCTACGGCCTGTTTGGTGCCGGTCGGTCCCAAATACGCGAAAAGCGGCAAACCCCACCGTGGCGGCGTTGCAACCTCATCGCCTTAGGAAAGTTGCCGGAGTTTGGGAACTCTCAATATCCTGGGCGGTTTTGTATTGGCAGACATGACTTAAGCGAAGGAGACTTCCCGACATGGATAGACAGCGAAGCTTCGAGCGGCGGCGACCGGTAAGGGGCGTCGCCTATTCTCTCGCAGAGTTCCAAAGAAAATTCAGGCTCGATGATAGCATGGCCGAAGATTTGTTCTTCCGCTTCGGGCCCTCATCCGTCGAACTCGACCTGCTTATGGCAGCCAAGCGACAGACGCCGTCCTTCCAGGAACTGACCAGCGAAATGGCCACCGAAGGAGGGCCTAGTGGCCGCAAGTCCGGCTAGAGCCTGCGAGGTGGCGGCGCCAGGACCGAGAGCCGGTCCGGAGCGCAGAGCCTTTTCCCCTTCAACAGCCAACAACCGCCAAATGGAGCAATTGTCATGACCGACGACGAAGATCAGCAGCGCAAACGCGCCTACAGGCTCTGGGAACAGGAAGGGCGTCCCCACGGGCGTGATCTCGAGCATTGGCATCGCGCGCAAGAGCAGCATGAAAGTACCGAACATAGTGAAGAAGAGCGCCCGGCGCCGACCGGGCACCCCGAAGAAGTCCACACGTATCCTGAAGGAATGGGAAAGAAACCGCGTCAGGCAGGTCGACCCGCGGCAACGAAACGAACCAAGTAAAATTGCTGGAGCCGGAATCCTTGTTCGCTCGTCGTCGGAGCGGAATGAGCCGAAACCGCGGAACGCTCCCAACCTTAGACCCTGCTTTCGCCGGCTCTGCGGGCGACTGTCAATGGTTGGAGGGGGAGAGGAGGTTTCGGCAGCCGAGATCATTCAACGAAACAGATTCCACGTCGATTGCAATCCATGATTGGGGTATGGCCATGGTCAATTGCCCGCATGTCGGGAAACGCTCGTTGCCTGATGAATGTCGCCTGCGGCTTACACACGTCATTCAACCCAAAGAGCCGCCGGCGATTACGGTTTCGGGGGACTTTATGCATGAACCGCGTCGACCCTTAGCCGCTTGGTAAGCGGCTTTGCATCATCCTCGTTCGGTCTCGGCCCTCACAATATATCATCTTCATTCGGTTGCCGGAACGTTAGGCAGAAGGCTCCTCACCCCCTGTTTGGCCTTCGGTCTGATTCGATTCCCCGCTATAGAGCTTCATCAACGCCTGTCGCCCCTCTTCCGTCAACTCTCGGCCAAAGGAGGCGATCGCCATTACGGCGGCGACCCGGTGAAGCCGCGAGAAATCCACGATGCCACCACGGTATAGCGCGATCAATTCAGAGGCGAAAGATTCCCGGTTCTGGTCATTGAGGTCGAACCATGGCTGCGAAATGATTACATCGAAGATCGTCTGCAGACTGTCGAGTTCGTCAGGCAGAAGGACACCTTCAACAAGATGATGGTAGCGGCGCATAACTTCCTCCCCGCCCCGATGTGAACTTGCCCGTGCCATCCAACACGAGCTTTTGGCAATGAGCTGTCTGCCATTCGCCCCGGTTATTCGATGGCTGGACTGCCGCACGCCTCGCTGACCTTGTTCGCCCCCGACCGATCGATTGTCAATCAATGCTTTTATCGACAGCATCCATCGCGAGAGGTGGCTGTCGGAGATCGGCAAATTTCCTCGCTTTTGCAACGGCGGTGCGCTGGGGATTGTACGCCATCGTACAATTTGAAACTCTTATCCGGACTGTTGTATGTTGAGACAATGATGTTTGAACAGCGCGCCGGGCAGCGCTTGGCTCGGCGCCATATGTACGAATGTCCGAAAATGGTCCGGGCCGTTGTTTCACAAGCTGAGCTGGGAATGTACCACGTGACAGCGATCCTTCCAGCGAGGGTCAATGCGACTGCGCAACCCTTATCCCCATTTCATCATGATGTCTGGCGATACCGTTTGGGCTGGAGAGGACTTATGTGCGTCAGCCCATCGACAGGTGAACAAGCACGGGGGCGTTTCGGCGCAGTGCCAATGAAAAGGGAAAAGCAGAACTGGGAGGGCTCAATTGTCTGACGCGCAAACGAAGGGCCGCTCGCCATCGCGGCTCGGGCCGGATGGTGCCGCCGGGTCTTCGACGAAAGGTACTGACCACGCCGCCGCAGCCAATGCTGCTTGTTCATCGCTTTCCGCCGAGAGCCTGCTTGCCGCCATCGTAGAGAGCTCGGACGACGCCATCATAAGCAAATCCGTCAATGGCATCATCACAAGCTGGAATAAGAGCGCCGAAAGATTATTCGGCTTTACCGCCTCCGAAGCAATCGGCCAGCACATCACAATCATCATTCCAGCGGAGCTGCTGCATGAAGAAGATGTTATTATCGGACACATCAAACGAGGTGAGAGAATTGAACACTATGAAACCGTACGGCACAGGAAGGACGGCACTCAGTTTGATATCTCCCTGACAGTCTCGCCGGTGAGAGATCAGAACGGCGTCATAATCGGTGCGTCAAAGATCGTCCGTGATATCTCTGAACGCAAGCGGATGGCCGAGCGGCAGTATCTGCTGCTCCAGGAAATGAACCATCGCATCAAGAACCTGTTTGCGGTGATCAGCTCTCTCATTTCGCTGAGCGAGAAGGGTGCGACGACGATCAAGGCGCTTGCGGACGATCTGCGCATGCGCATCAGAGCATTGGCGTCGGCGCACAGTCTTACTCTAACACCAACCGAAAGTGGACATGGGGCCGACTCCGCAAATTTATTTGCTCTTATTGATGCCGTTTTCGCTCCTCATCAAAACAGCGAGAATGTTCGCGTCACGGTCAAGGGAGACGACGTTTGGGTGGAGGCTTCTTCGTTGACGTCTTTTGCTCTTCTTCTCCATGAGTTCGCCACGAATGCCATAAAGTACGGCGCACTCTCCACGGATGAAGGTCGGATAGAGATCGAAGTTTTGAGTGGGGACGATCTCACGCTGAGCTGGATCGAAATCGGTGGGCCGCCCGTTAGCGTACCACCGAGTGCAGGCTTTGGATCGCGTCTGGAGCGTGTGACGATCGAAGCTTTGAAGGGATCGGTCACACGCGAGTGGCATCCCCAGGGACTTCGTATCCATCTAAATGTCCCCCAAAATCGGGACGGCCAAAGATAGAACTCGCCTTGTTTTCGACGGAGGAGCGGCAAGATTGTGGTCTCGTTCATGGAGATGCGTTGCGAGCAAGTCGCATTGTTCGAAGCCAATAGATCGCAGGCGTGCATGCCGCCGTTTGTGGACGAACGCCGCCAATCGGATGCGCGACGATCCTTGGGGCGAGAATGTCTGCCAGCGTACCAAGCACAAACCCTCGGAACAAGCTGCAACCGGAAGCATTGCAGACTTGTGTCAGGAGGAAACCTCAATGTCCGCTGCTTCTCAAATCCTGCTGCGGGACGACGTCGTCGCCCTGCTCCCCGTCTTACGCAACTTTGCCAGACGATTCGTTTCCAACGGATCGGACGTCGATGATCTCACCCAGGAGACGATCCGGAAAATGCTCGCGCATCTGGACAGCTTCGTGCCGGGCACCAGGCTCAAGAGCTGGGCGTTCACCATCATGCGCAACACATTCATGAGCGAATACAAGCGCCAAAAGCGATTGCAGCTTCGATCGAGCGATGACGGCCTGTTTGAAATCCCGGTGCCGTCTCGACAGCAGCTCTGCATTTACACGGCGGAGGTCGGTGTGGCTCTTGCGCAGCTGCCTGACTATCAACGTGAGGCGCTTCTTTTGATCGTGGATGGCCTGTCATATGAAGATGCCGCATACCGCTGCGGATGCGAGGTCGGCACGATAAAAAGTCGGGTTTCCCGAGCCCGCATGGCCCTGGCGCGTGCACTCGGAGAAAGTTCGATGCGCGGGGCGGCTTCCTTTCAGTAGATGGCCAAGGGGCTTGGCTGGCGAACATGACCGGGCGTCACCAAGCTTGGCGGCCACTGGGTGATCGGAGAAAATCTTCGAAGTCCCGTCAACTCCGTTCCTCGTGCGCTGTTTGATCCGTCTGACGCGCCGTGCATATCAAATTTGCTAAGGATACCGATAATGTCGGACAATGCCGGCCAGACTGACGCGGGAGTCTGCCAAACCTAACTCGGTGCGAGAAACCTTCCGAAAGTGCGGCACGCTGCTCCATCATCCCGTTGCGATTATTAGGAATTCCCGGAACAATCCTGCTTCGTCGGCGTTTGCGTGTACCATCTATTCAAAGGCGGTGTTTGGTCCTCAGCCTTGAAAGTTTGATCACCGAGGAAGTCACGTTTCAAGGGCCGGGTGGCTTGCGAAACCTAACCGTGGAGACGCTATCGTTTGACCGAAATGGTTCCGGCCGTTCCTGGTCTATATCGAATATCCGGAAAAAGCGGCGTGACCGGCAGCGCAAAAGCGCCCTTGCCATCACGCCTAAGGAAAGGTTTGCAGTAGCGGGTCGAGCTTCTGTGAACAATTAAGGACGACCCTCCGGCTGTACTCCGCATGAAGGACCGGTCCGAAAACAAGCATTCAGCGGCCACCTGCTTCAGGCCGTTGGGGCCGCGCTCCGGACGGGATGGATCCAGAGTGCGCCACGCTTATAGAACATGGCGGCGAGGCACCGCCCCTCTTGCGTGGAAAGTACCTTGCGTTCTACCGCAACAAAACTTTTCTGTAATCCCGGTCCCGACGTCTGATTGAGCTTGCAACGCCAGAACAGGTCATGCGCGCCTCGATGCCCGAATTCGTCTGTTCGCGCTCGGACGCGACTGTGCTTGCCTAACGTGAGAGGACTGGAAGCAGTGAGATTTCCGCAAGATCTTGTCGGCCTCATCACCTCGGTGGTAATTCTGTTGACGCCAGTGATCGTTGTTGCCGCGGTCATTTTGTATCATTTAGGATGGATCCGGTAGTCAAGGTTCGAGATCCGGATAGGATTGTGATTCCAGCTTGGCGTAAATGTTGGGTCATGGGGTGGAAAGACTCATCTCACAATATCGATCCCGTAACGCGCTTGATTTCACAAAGATCAGCCTTGCGATTCCCCGTGTCCGGCGAGCGCCGAATAGCTTTGATCGATTCATCGCCGCATCCGGGTCCTCCGAGACAGGACGGTCGGCAGAAAGCCGGCACCGGCTCGTGCCGCGCCATCTGGGCCCGGCGATATTTTGGTTCACGGACCGCCTTAAGCGGCAATCTTGTCGGTCTGCTGCGGAAGTAAAGGTCAACCTCCAGCATGATCGTTGAACGAAAAGCCATGGATTCGCAAGGCTTCTCGGAGCGCGCTTTCGATTTCCTCGAGCGAAAACTCATTGAAGTTAGCCCATAGGCCCACGGCGACAGATTTGATGTCGACGCCTGTGTCCCCATCCCTTTCAGCGCGCTCCGCCTGCAGTTCGATTTCTCTCGCGAGTTCATCCTTCTCGGTCAATCATTCACCTCCATTGCCGCGATGCTCGTTGATGGTCACTCGATTAAGGCGCGGTAACCAATTCGGTTCGGTCGCGAGACAAGGGAATGAAAACCGCGCTTAGAGATAACGAGGTGCACCCCCGATCGCTGCACGAACGGGCGTTGATTTCACTAATCGAATCCTACGAGCCATCTCGCCGAAAAAATTGTCGGAACATGACGGGCCTATGTTTGTTCGGTGGTGGTCAACAAGGAACATTCAAGGAGAAAAAAATGTTCATGAAAATCTTGGCGGTGGCAACCCTCTCGGTCGGCCTTGTAACCTCGGCGCTGGCCCAGCAATCGGGCAGCAATGGTGCCGGATCCGGTTCGAACGCCGGAACGGCAACCGGATCCTCCACAGACTCAGGCTCGGGATCTGGGAACGGCGCAGGTGCCAACACCAACACCGGCAGTAACGGCAACAATGGCAACAATGGCAATACGAGCGGCAGCGGCGCCAGCAGCGACGGCGGAAAGGCCAGCGACTGCAACGGGATGTCCACGTCAAAGAACACGACGTCAACAAAGCAGGATCAAGCTGCCAATCCGGCGGCCTCGTCGAACTGCCAGTAGTCCCATAGAGGCTGCCTCGAAAACGGCTGACTTTCCGTCTCGGAATATTGGGATGCGCAATCGAAACATGTGCTCGGCAAACTAGTCAGATCCATCGATGCCGGGCGCATTTTTCACATTGGGCATTCTTCACAGACCCGCGAAGCGACAGCTACGGCGCTCGCAAGCAGCTCGATTCGCGTCATCTTGGCGAGTCTATCTCGCCAGGCGGAACCGTTTCGACCGCAAACGGGTAAGCGAGACGGGAGCGAAGGGCCTTGGCCATCACGCACAGAGGGGAGGATTCCCATGTGCGACAACTCCTTATTCACCTCAGGAATAGTTCGGCCAGATGAAGTGAGCAGACTTCAGGCCATCTACGACGAAACTGCCAGGCAATATTGGTTCGATCGGGACAGTGAAGCCAAACGTGCCTTCGCAACGCACCTCATAGCGATCTACCGGGTAGCCTCCTTGATGTCGCCAAGTTACGGCGTTTCTTTATCCTTCACGCTGCCGCGCATTTTAGCAACGGTTCGCCTGTCGAAAGGGAAAACGCCAAGCAATTCGCCGACGAATCGCCGCGCTGATATTGAAGGCCGTTGCAAGGTCCGGCATCCGGCATCGGATGGCGCTGGGCGAGCATGGCCCCAAGGCACCTAGCGCCTGCTAAAGTCCGCCAATCTTGTCATCGCCGGTGCCGTCCGAGGCAGCGGGGCTCTTTGTCTCCCGGATGGAAAATCGATCTTATCCGCGCGATGCGCCCTTCAAATGAAATCACATGATCCCAACCGGGAACTTCGGCTTTGAACGGCGGTTTGAAGGGGAGCGTCACAGTCGCCGCTCGGCCGGCCATGGAGAAGATAATGTCCCCGTCAGGAACCCTCTCAGCCAAGAAGATCGCTATCCTTATAGCGCCCCGTGGTACGGAGGAGTGCGAATTCAAGGTGCCGAAGGACGCGGTAGAGGCGGCGGGAGCGCAGGTGACGGTCATCGGAATTGACGTCGCGGCCGTCAATACGAACAATCATGATCTCGACCCAGGCGGCACTTATAACGTCGACACGGCGGTGAAGGATGCCTGCGCGAAGGACTTTGACGGATTGATCATACCTGGCGGCTGCGTCGGGGCTGACAAGCTGCGCGCGAATGCCGACATGGTTTCGTTCGTGCGATCATTTTTCGAACAGAAAAAGCCAGTGGGCGTTATTTGTCATGGGCCGTGGCTCCTCGTCGAGGCCGACGTCCTCCAACGCCGGACCGTGACCTCCTATGCGTCGATCCGCAAGGATATCGAGAATGCTGGTGGCAGTTGGGTCGATCGGGAGGTCGTCACGGATCAGGGGTTGGTCACGAGCCGCAGGCCGGATAACCTCCCTGCGTTCTGCGCAAAGATCATCGAGGAGTTCGCCGAGGGCCAGCATAGGCAGCCGGCCGGAAGCCACGTGATTGATCCGTAAAGCGGCGATGGCAGATATATCGCGCGCGCTGAACCGATCGGGAACCATATAGGCATTCGAAGGCTTTGTCGTGCAAGGTCGGGTATCGCCTCAAATGGACCTGGCGGGTTGCAAGCGGGTGATTGAGCCTGTCCGTCCGGCCAATATCGGGGACCGGCGACCGATCTCTCCGCCACGCTAAGCGGGTGATGAACACATATCGAGAAGTGTGATGACCAGCGACAAGCTCTCAACGTACAAACAGAAGCGCGATTTTGAAAAGACGCAAGAACCAAGTGGCCAGACGAGGTCGACGGCGTCGAACCGCCGCCGCTTCGTCATTCAGAAGCACGACGCGACGCGATTACACTACGATCTTCGGCTCGAGCTCGATGGCGTGTTCAAATCCTGGGCGGTGACCCGAGGACCGTCGCTCGATCCACAAGACAAGCGTCTTGCCGTCGAGGTCGAAGATCATCCGTTGGACTACGGTGACTTCGAAGGGACGATCCCGAAGGGCCAATATGGCGGCGGTACGGTGATGCTCTGGGATCGCGGATATTGGGAGCCGGAAGGCAAAAAAAGTCCTGAACAGATGCTCGCGGAGGGTGATCTCAAATTCACACTGGAAGGCGACCGGCTACATGGCAGCTTTGTCCTCGTGCGGATGCGCAATGACCGCGACCACGGCAAACGCGTCAACTGGCTGTTGATCAAGCATCACGACGATTTCTCCGTCGAGGAGAATGGTGCTGCAATTCTTGAAGAGAACATGACTTCGGTTGCATCCGGGCGGACGATGGAGGCAATCGCAGGCGGTGGCGGCAAGCGGCCGAAGCCCTTTATGATGCAGGGCAGCGGCGTCGAGGCAGACGCCATCTGGGATAGCCGTCAGGGTCCTGCCGCCGAGGCGCGTCAGACAAAAGCGGCGGCAGGCAAGAGGAAACGCGTGGCCACCAAAACCGCGCAAGCCGCCATGCCGGACTTCATCGCACCGCAACTTTGCCAAACGCGTGACCGTCCGCCCGCAACAGGAGGATGGATCCACGAGATCAAGTTCGACGGTTACCGCATCCAGATGCGCATCGAGGACGGCCACGTGACGCTGAGAACCCGCAAGGGTCTCGAATGGACCGGCAAGTATCCGCAGATCGCGGCCGCGGCCGCACACCTGCCAGACGCGGTCATCGATGGCGAGGTCTGTGCGCTGGACGAGAGCGGGGCGCCGGACTTCGCTGCGCTCCAGGCTGCCCTTTCGGAAGGTCAGTCGGATGCGCTGGTCTATTTCGCCTTTGACCTGCTGTTTGAAGGCAATGACGATCTGCGACAGCTGAGGCTCACCGAGCGCAAGGATCGCCTGCAGACGGTGCTGGACGAGGCCGGTAGCAATCCACGACTGCGCTTCGTCGAACACTTTGAAACCGGCGGCGATGCAGTTCTGAAGTCCGCTTGCCGCCTGTCGCTTGAGGGCATCGTATCGAAGAAGGCCGATGCACCCTATCAATCCGGCCGCATGGAGACGTGGGTCAAGTCTAAGTGCCGGGCCGGCCATGAGGTGGTCATAGGCGCATACGCGAAGACGAATGGCAAGTTCCGGTCTCTGCTGGTCGGTGTGAACCGCGGTGACCGCCTTGTCTATGTCGGCCGCGTCGGGACGGGCTATGGCGCAAAGGTGGTCGATATGATTTTGCCGATGCTTCAGGACCGCGAAACCAGCAAATCGCCGTTCACGGGCGTCGATGCGCCGAAGGACGATCCCGACATTGTCTGGGTCAAGCCTGAGCTCGTCGCCGAGATCGAGTTCGCCGGCTGGACCGCCGACGGTCTGGTGCGTCAGGCGGCGTTCAAGGCGCTCCGCGAGGACAAGCCAGCCGCAGATGTCGTCGCCGAGAAGCCGGCCTCGCCCACGCAGACCGATGTGCCCGATCCGAACGTCGGTTCGACCTCCCTTGCGCCAGCCAAGCCCTTTCGCAAGGGTGGCAAGGCGAATGTGATGGGTGTGCTGATTTCCCATCCGGAGAAGCCGCTCTGGCCAGATGCGAACGACGGCCAGACGGTGACCAAGGTTGATCTGGCCGCCTATTATGAAGCGGTAGGACCCTGGTTGATCAATCATGTCAGAGGTCGCCCATGCTCGATCATCCGAACCCCCGATGGCATTGCCGGCGAGACGTTCTTCCAGCGCCACGCCATGCCGGGAACGTCGAACCTGCTTGAGTTGGTGACCGTGTTCGGCGACAAGAAACCCTATTTGCAAATCGACCGCGTTGAAGGTCTCGCGGCCATTGCGCAGATCGGAGGCGTCGAACTGCATCCCTGGAACTGCGAACCTCAACAGCCCGAAGTTCCCGGTCGACTGGTCTTCGACCTCGACCCCGGTCCGAACGTCCCGTTCTCGATGGTCGTGGAGGCCGCCCGGGAAATGCGCGACCGCCTGGCGGAACTTGGTCTTGTGAGCTTCTGCAAGACGACAGGCGGCAAGGGGTTGCATGTGGTGGCGCCGCTTGTTGTGGCGAAGGCCCGGAAACCGTCGTGGCCGGAGGCCAAACGGTTCGCCCATGACGTCTGCCTGCAAATGGCGCGTAACAACCCCGAAATTTATCTGATCAAAATGGCCAAGAACCAGCGCAACGGCCGCATCTTTTTGGACTATCTGCGCAACGACCGGATGTCGACCGCCGTTGCGCCATTGTCGCCGCGCGCCCGTCCCGGCGCCACAGTGTCGATGCCCCTCACCTGGAGCCAGGTGAAGACGGATCTTGATCCGAAGCGGTTCACCCTGCGCTCCGTACCAGCTCTCCTGGCCAAAACCGCCGCCTGGCAGGACTATTGCGACGCACAGCGTTCGCTTGAACAGGCAATCAGGCGGCTTGCCAAGTCGGTGAAACAGGCGTCCTGAACAAGCGTCACGGGCGCAGAGATGCGCAAGCGTCGCCCGAGGGAAGCCCGGACAAGTCTTGAAGGGTTTCAAAGCTCGCCGTCGATCGAGCCGGGTAAGGCGACACGCCTGCGCAAGCGGCTTGGCATTCGCTCATTTGCCGGTTCGCTTTTCCGCCGCGAGCGACTTCTTCAAGGCATCCATGATATCGATGACGTTGCTCGGCGCGGACGCAGCCTTGGGCTTGGCTTTCGGCGTCGTCTTAGCAAGGGTCTTCCGCCTGGCTTTGATGATATCAAGCAGGCGGTCCTGCACCGGATCGGTCACCATGTCGGGGTTCCAGTGCTGCGTCCGCGTCTTGATCAGTCGCTGCACCAGAGACATCATGTCGGGGTCCGGCGCGTCGCCGCCGATGTCGCCAAAGTAGGCATCTTCATCACGGACTTCGTCGCCGTATCGCAATGTCCAAAGCACGATGCCTTTGCCACGCGGCTCAAGCATGACGGCCCGTTCGCGGCGGGTGATGACCAGGCGGGAGATACCGACCATGTCCTGTGCTTCCATCGCGTCTCGGATGACCGAGAAGGCCTCCTGTCCCACGGGATCGTTCGGAGACAGGTAATAGGGGGTGTCCAGCCAGACCCATTCGATGGTGTCACGCGGCGTGAAGGTGGAAATATCGATGGTCTTGGTGCTGTCGAGAGCGACGTCTTCAAGCTCCTCGTCTTCCAGCATGACATAGTCGTTCTCACCGCGCTGGTAGCCTTTGACCTCGTCCGCCTCCTTCACCTTCTTGCCCGTAACGGCATCGACATATTGGCTGACGACGCGGTTGTGGGTCTTGCGATTCAGGGTGTGGAAGCGAAGCTTTTCGTTCTCGGATGTTGCCGGCATCATCTGTACCGGACACGTGACCAGCGACAGCTTCAGATAACCTTTCCAGTAGGGACGGACTGCCATGAGACGCCCCCCGATCAGCCGGCTCGTCGTGCCGGAGCGGCGGAGGCCTTTGCCTTGGAGGCCGATGGCGTTGAAACCTTCGGGCGGCCGGAACCTTTGCCGGCCTTGGCCCCGACGGGCTTCGACCCGCCCTTGCCGCCGATCTTGGCGCTTTCGCGCAAGGCCCGCAGCAGATCGGCGGGTCTTGCGATGACGGGCGCCTTCTTCTTCGGCAGTGCGCGACCTTCGATCTTGGCTTTCACCAATTCGGCGACGGCCGCCTCATAGCGATCGTCGAACGTGCCAGCGTCGAAGCGTCCCTTCTTGGTGGCGATGATGTGTTCCGCAAGCTCCAGCATTTCTCCCTCTATCCTAAGGTCCGGCAGGTCCTGGAACGCTTCGGTTGCGGAGCGAACCTCATAGTCGAAGTTGAGAGTCGTCGCGATCATCCCCCTGCCGTGCGGCCGGATCAGCACCGTGCGCATGCGGCGGAAGAGCACCGTTCGCGCGATGGCAGCAACCATCGCCTTTTTCATGCCGTCGCGCAGGAGTGCGAAGGCGTCGGTGCCCAACTTGTCAGGCGCCAGATAGTAGGGCTTGTCGAAGTACACGTCATCGATCTCGCTGCAGGGGATGAAAGCGTCGACCCGCAGCGTCTTGTCGCTGTCGGGGACGGCAGCGGCCACCTCGTCCGGCTCGAGAGTGACGTATTGACCGTTTTCCATCTCATAGCCCTTAACCTGCTCGCTGCGCTCCACCGGATCGCCGGTCTCACTGTCGACGAACTCGCGCTTCACGCGATTGCCGGTCTTGCGATTGAGCACATGAAAGGCGATGCGCTCCGACGATGACGCCGCTGTGTAGAGCGCCACCGGACAAGTGACTTCTCCGAATTTGATAAAGCCTTTCCAATTCGCTCTCTGGGCAACCATGGTACAGTCTTCCGTTGTGACGATCTAATAGAAGCGGATCCCTATCCAATTGTTCCAGGTCGACGTCATCATTTTCGATCCCGTGTTCCGCTGGCCATGCTCGTCTTGCAAGTCTCCTACCAATCCCTGCCGGGCATCCCTCTTGTGAACCAGACGCGAATATTGACGACCGAGAGCGCTCAAGCGGGCCTGCAATGGCCAGGCGACAGCCGATCAGCACGCCTGGCGAACCGCGTCTTGGAACCGAACAAGATGCGAGGATCGGTCAAGGAGACAACGGTGATTGCGCGGCCAAAAATTCTGGCGCCGCATAGCAGCGCAGTTGTGATGAACGCCCCTGGCGAAACCCGTCCATGGCTGGCCCGATGGCTGCGAAGACGAACCGTTCCATGAAGACAGCAATTTTCGGCAGGCGAGCCTTTTCGATGAAACGATGCGCCTTAGCGCAGCAATCCCTGCCCGCCATCAACCCAGACCGGCGTGCCGGTAACGTGGCTGGCCGCATCGGAGACCAAAAAAGCAATGACCTCCGCAACATCCTCGCTCTTGCCGGGAGCACCTCCGGTAATCGGGATCTGACCCTCTGGCCAAACGGCCGGGATCTCGGTCTGGGCCTTTCCTCTCAGCGATGTGCTGGCGCGGATGTTACTCTCGATTTCGCCGGGGCAGACAGCGTTGATGCGGATATGGTGGCGCCCAAGCTCCAGTGACAGCTGCTGGACAATAGCCAGCTGTGCAGCCTTGGAAGCGGTATAGGCGGTCGCACCGGGTGTGGTGAATGTGCGGGTACCATTGATTGAGGAAACGACGACGACCGCGCCGCCGCCGGCGCGCTTCAACTCCGGGATTGTGGTATGAAGCGTGAGATAGGTTCCCGTCAGATTGACCTTGATGGTCTCGTTCCATTCGTGCATCAGAAGATCATCGATGGGAGCCCACACACCGTTGATGCCCGCATTGACAATCACGGTATCGAGTTTACCGAAGCGGGCGACAAGCTCGCGGACGGCTCTTCTCATGTCATCTTCGATGGCAATGTCGGCGAGCAAGGCAACCGCCAAGCCGCCTTCCTGTCTGATTGTGTCAGCCGTTGCCGTTATATCGTCCCGGCTGTGATCAAGGACACCGACCGCGTATCCCCTAGAGGCTAGGAGCAGAGCCGACGCCCGCCCAATCCCGGAGCCGGCGCCTGTCACCAGTGCGACACGGTCCGCCATTATCTGGGTGACCGCTTGGAGGAAATGCTCGTCGTGGTAGCGGAGACGGGATCGCTGGCGGGGAAGCTCGTTTCCAGACCTTCCTCGAGCTCGTCTTCAAGCATGTGCGGATCCTTGGCGGAACGGGCGCTCCGGACGGGCTCCAGACCCCTGCTTCCGGCATCGAAATTGCCGTTGCTCAAGGCATCGTATCGATTGATGCTGCCGTCTTCTTCCTGCGCGCCGTCGCAAGCGGCAAACTGGACCATAAGGGCTTTGGCGTGAGCGATCGCCTCCGAACGATCAAAAACTTTGTTTCTGGAGCTGAAGGTCACCGATATGAATTCCCCGTCGTCACCGAGGAAATCCACGGTGGTCGACCCGTTCTTCAGTGCGTTGTGTGTCTCAATAACCATCATGTCATCTCTCCCCAAACATCCCCTAGAGGAACTCACAACAATGGCATCGGTTCCCGCCAGCTGTCGGGCAGACGAAGCGTCTCCGGATTTGTGCGGACCTCTGATCCGGATTTCCGACAGAGGTTGCGGGCAGCCGCCCTTGCGATATCGGCGAGCCGTGAGGCTCATCACGCTTAACCGACGCCGGTGCGTGGTCGCTCGCGTGGTCCCAACTCTGGACGGGCCTTTATTTCTGTTGCCGGTCCGTCCGTCTTTCCTTTTGGCGCCCGCCCGCCATCGGGACTTTTCCGCCGGATGCTGCGCGTCGGGAACAAAGCCTCGGCATCGCGGTTCGGTCGGATGATCAATCAAGGAGGACAGATCATGCCCCGTGGCGACAAATCCAAATACACGGACAAGCAGGAACGCAAGGCCGACCATATCGCCGAAAGCTACGAACAGCGCGGTGTGTCGGACAAAGAGGCGGAGAGAAGAGCGTGGGCAACCGTCAACAAGGATGATGGCGGCGGCAAGAAGGCTCGCGGAGGCGGTCAAGGCAAGCACACTGGACATCCCGCTGCTCACAAGGGCGGCGAAAAGGGCGGCAAGGCCGCTGCATCGCGCACCGCCGCCGCGCGATCGGAGTCGGCAAAGAAGGCTGCGGCAACACGCAAACGCAATGCCACGCATCACGCCCACCATTAGGACGTGGCTCAACGGATATCGACACTCGTGACATCGAGGATACATGCCGAGAATCAAGCGGATCGCGACCAATCGGCATCGCGACCAAATCAAACGGAGGAATGACCGTGGATCATAGCAATCACATCCGGCTGACTGACGACGAACTTACGCAGGCCAATCTCAAAGGCACATCCATCTATGGAGCCGGCGACCACAAGGTTGGAACGGTCGATCACGTGCATGGAGCCGGCAGCGACAGCAGCGTCGTGATCGATGTCGGCGGTTTCCTTGGCATCGGCGCAAAGCCCGTGCTGGTTCCCGTGACCAATCTCGATTTCATGCGGGATGAAAGTGGAAGGATTCACGGCGTGACATCATGGACCAAGGATCAGCTGAAGGCGATGCCCGAGCATCACGATTAGAAAACATGCTGGACACTGCGTCCGAACATCGGGCTGTCGCAAGTGGTGCAAGGCCATGGGGGCGCCGTGGCCGCGGGACTGATCGTCCGAAATCCGGAATGCGGGACAAGCGGCTCGTCCAGGCCGGACGCGGCCTCCCCTCGCCATGGCTCCTCCCTGAGAAGACTACAGGAAGAGGGCATGTTTGCGAAGGGGAAAGAGCCTTGCTGCGAAGAGGATCGGTGCCAAGTCATTCCCCCGAATACCCCGTTCGCGCGCATCGAAGAAAAGCCCTCGCGGTTCGTCAGCGTCCATGACCATGACCTCTTTGCACACGTGCAACGACGTGCCGACGGGCGTCGACTTTACTCAGCCGCTTCATCTGTAGGTGCCCCACGCAAATGGGGCACCCTAATATAGCCAGCGGACACATCAGGTGCTATTTCCCCGAGTGTTTGTGGGCTTCAGTGGTCGATTTATACGCGCGTTCCGAATGGTCGTGAGCTGCCGTCGAATGCAGTTTGGCATCTTCGTGCTTTCCTTGCGCATGGGCATGCGCAGCCTCGCGGTGGTGGTGCGCGGCAGCGGCATGATGGCCGGCGGCTGCGTGATGGTGATCGTTTGAGGGATGAGTAGCCATTGTCTTCTCCTGGGGGTTAGCCCTGGTCACGCCAGGGCATCCAAAAACCACCAGGCGGGGCGAAGGTTCCAGTCTTCTGGAAATAACCAGGGATCCAGATTCGATGCTGCTTGCGCGCTCGGGCTGGACACAAGCTGGGGTTGTCCCCTCCCCTTCGATGAACACATCCTGATGCGCCTTACGCGGTGTCTCCGTGACGGCCTCGGGGAAAGGCGTTACGTTGCAATATTGTCTGGCATCGCCGCGATTAGCTCTGTTCGACGTGAGCGATGTCCGAAACAGCCGCCAAACGCGGCGGCGCGGTGCGACCCGTCTTGGCAGAAGGGTCGTCGACTGTGCTACAATCCCATGCGACGCCTGGCCGGGCGCGCCGATGGTTGCTTTTTGAACGACAATGGGCCGGCCAGCACTCATTGCTGGTATCGTCTCTATTATTTGCACTATTTCGGCTCGAGGCCTGCGTTTTCAGCCGCCCCGGCCCGCGGCTTCGTCATCGCGATCATCCTCATCGATCAGATCCTGCAACGTCTCGTGCTCATTGTCCTCCTCCAGCTCATCGGTGGCTTGCAGCCAATGCCGCACCGCCGCGCCTTCGGGCCGTCCCTCCGCCTCCCAGATTTCATAGGCCCGGCGTCGGATCTGCTCGTGTTTGTCGTTTGCCATCGCACCTGCTCTCCCAATCGGTTTCATCGTGGGTCCAACTCTTTCCCGGCTTACGGAAACTCGATGTTCCCGGCTTAGTTCCGTTTGCGCCGTCGCTTGCCGGGTTCTCGGATCGGCCGGAAGTTACCACTGCGTGCACGTGAGGCCGTCCTGAATGAAATTGCGATCCCAAACTGTTGATTGTCCTCTATCCATCGCGAGGAACCAAGCATGATTTCGACCGTTCCTCCCGTGCATCAACGGCGATGGATCAAACGGCCTATCCCTTGCCGCTCTTTGTAGCCGTTGCCCGAGAGCAAGCGCCAGCACGCGTTAAAATGGAGGAAAATCAGGTGACTGTAACTTATCATGTTGGAAAGCACGATGGCGGATATGGCTATCGCCTCGGAGATGTGTGGTCCGAGACATTCCAGGATCACGACAGTGCGCTGTCAGCCGCCAAGGCGGCTGAGCGCCAGCATGTCGAGGGTCGGGATGCCGAGATTGCCTATCAACTTCCCGATGGCGGCTGGCGTACCGAGCACGTGGCCGGCGGCGACCGACCTGATACGGAGGTGATCGATGACGAAGTCAGACGCGCACCATGAGCACGTTGATGGGGAGATGTCGATGTGGACAGGTTCGAATTGCAGTTCGGCGACAGCCCACACGAATTGGCATCTGCCATTGTACCGATTGCCGACAGGAGAGCGGCTCAGCCTTCACCTTCTTTGCGATCTGGGCGAGCGACCATTTCGACTATAAGGGCGAAACCGCGGAATTCTCCGGAAGGAGGTTCTGTCCGGCGTGCGGATCCAAGCTGTTTTCGGCAAACGATATCGAGGCCGAGGTCAAGATTGGTGTGCTATCCGACGCTCCCACAGGCTTTGTCCCGAGCTACGAGCTTTGGATAAAGCGTCGCGAGCCCTGGCTTCTCCCGATCGCGGATGCCGAACAATTTGAAGAAGACAGGAGCTGATCCGACCTCAGACCCATTCGGCCTCATATTCGCGTCGAATTCCGCCGAATGCGATGTCACCTGGCGGGACAGCGCCTTTGGTCGATCGTTCGAATTGGTGTGAGCTTCGCTGGAACCTTTTCGGTCTTTGCAGGTTCGGCCGGCAGCCAACCGAGGAGATTTCTATGAAACATCCAGCCATTTTCACCCTCGCCTTTCTGATGGCCGCCCCTGCCTTCGCCCAGTCGGCGGCAGAGAAATCCGGCGTTAATTCCATGATCGGGATTGCTCCTAAAACCAAGGATTTCGTGCAGGAAGCAGCGACAAGCGACCTGTTTGAAATCGCCTCCAGCAAGCTCGCCCTCGAGCGCGGCGGTGCCGCCACCAAGATGTTCGCGCAGCAGATGGTAATCAAAAAACAACGAGCGAACTCAAGGGATTGGTTGCAGGCGGCAAGGTGAAAGCGAGTCTCCCCGCTGGCATGACATCGAGCCAGCAGACCATGTTGAAGACGCTGCAAGGCCTGCATGGAGCGAGCTTCGAGACGCGCTACCAGGCAGATCAGGAAAAAGCGCACAAGGATGCCGTCGATCTTTTCAAGCGCTATGGCGCCGATGGCGACAACACGGATCTGAAGGCATGGGCCGCCGCCACACGACCTGCCTTGGAGCACCATTTGCAAATGGCAGAAGACCTCAACAAGCAGACGAAGTGAGCGAAGACCATGGTCGACTATCCTTTCCCACCCTTCCCTTCCCAACGACAAGCAATGCCGGGCTTGACCGGCGCCATGACGCCGCATCCAGATCACGGCGAGCGCAGCTATCGCGGCTCGGACCGCCTGAAGGGCCTGCGGGCAATCATCACCGGCGGAGATAGCGGCATCGGGAGGGCTGTAGCGATCGCTTACGCGCGCGAAGGCGCGGATGTTCTGATCGCCTTCCTCGATGAAGACGAAGACGCAGAGGAGACCGGGCGCCTGGTCGAGGCGGCCGGACGAAAGGCCGTCCTTGTTCGCGGCGATATTCAAAATCCGCACCATTGCCGCGCAATTGTCGACACCGCCAATCGCGACCTGGGGGGCGTCGATATTCTTGTCAATAATGCCGCACATCAAGCGAGTTTCAAAGGTATCGAGGAGATCAGCGATGAAGAATGGGAGCTGACCTTCAGGGTCAACATCCACGCCATGTTCTACCTCACGAAGGCCGCCGTGCCCCACATGAAGCCGGGGAGCGCCATCATCAATACCGCCTCAATCAATTCGGACAGTCCGAACCCAACGCTGCTTGCTTATGCGACAACAAAGGGTGCGATCCAGAATTTTACGGCGGGCCTTGCCCAGCTTCTGGCGGATCGAGGCATCCGAGCCAACGCGGTGGCGCCCGGGCCCATCTGGACACCGCTCATTCCATCGACGCTGTCGGACGAGGCCGTGACCAACTTTGGAAAGCAGGTGCCGATGAAAAGGCCCGGTCAACCGGCGGAACTGGCAACTGCCTATGTGATGCTGGCCGATCCCCTGTCCAGCTATGTGTCTGGTGCGACGATCGCCGTGACGGGTGGCAAGCCGATCCTGTGAGCGCGCCGGCGTCGCGCAAACTGGCCGTGACGGAACAAATTCGGGAGAGGTCCCATGAATTTCAGGAAAATCAGCGAAGTCCACGGCCAGAAGACCTATGTGGTCGTGCTGGACGCAGGAGAGGAAGCCTTTTCGACCCTTGCCGCCTTTGCGACGGACAACGGGCTGGTTGCGGCCTCCGTCACGGCCATCGGTGCGTTCGAAAGAGCAACCATAGGCTGGTTCGATGTCAGCAATCGCGACTATCGGAAGATCCCCGTCCCGGAGCAATGCGAAGTGCTCAGCCTGATCGGTGACATAGCGATGGGTGACGACGGCAAGGCCAGCCTGCATCTTCATGCGGTTCTGGGCCTTCGGGATGGTTCGACCCGTGGTGGCCACTTTCTCGAGGGTATCGTTCAACCAACTCTGGAGGCAACGATTGTCGAAGCAGTCGGCCACCTTCGTCGTCGCCATCGCAAGGAGCTCGGCATCGCGCTGATCGAAATCTGAGTTCTCCCAGCCGCCCATGGGCATTTGTCCGCGCGGAACAAAGTCGACCGGTGAGGGTTCGATCAATGAACGCGAACAAGGAGACTATCATGGCGAGCGACGAAAACTTCGAGACTTCCCAAGGCAATGGCGGCGAGACGCACCAACACATCCGCGTCGACGGGCCACGGGAAGGCCCAGACCACCTCACTACCAACCAGGGCATTCGGATTTCGGACAACCAGAACAGCCTGAAATCCGGTGAGCGGGGACCGTCGCTCCTCGAAGATTTCGTCTTGCGCGAGAAGATTTTTCATTTCGACCATGAACGCATTCCCGAACGTATCGTTCATGCAAGAGGGTCGGGCGCACATGGCTTCTTCGAGCTCTATGAGCCACTTTCCGACATTACCAAGGCTGACCTGTTCCAGCGCAAGGGGGAGAAGACACCGGTCTTCGTTCGCTTTTCCACCGTTGCCGGCGGTGCGGGATCGGTTGATACGCCCCGCGACGTGCGCGGCTTTGCGGTCAAACTCTATACCAAACAGGGCAATTGGGACCTCGTCGGCAACAATATCCCGGTCTTCTTTATTCAGGATGCGATCAAGTTTCCGGACCTTGTTCATGCCGTCAAGATGGAAGCCGACCGAGCTTATCCCCAGGCGGCCAGCGCCCACGACACCTTCTGGGACTGGGCGTCGCTCATGCCGGAAACGACGCATATGCTGATGTGGGCAATGTCCGACCGCGCCATTCCGCGCTCCTTGCGCATGATGCAGGGATTCGGCATTCACACCTTCCGCTTCCTCAACGAAGCCGGAAAATCCACCTTCGTCAAATTTCACTGGAGACCGAAGCTCGGCACTCAATCCCTTGTCTGGGACGAAGCGCTGAAGCTGCAGGCCGCAGACAACGACTATCATCGGCGCGACCTCTTCGAGGCGATCGCTGCCGGCCATTTCCCGGAATGGGAACTCGGCCTCCAGCTCTTCGATCAAGACTTCGCCGAAAGCCTGCCCTACGACATCCTGGATGCGACGAAGATCATTCCCGAGGAGATCCTGCCGCTCAGGATCGTCGGACGGCTGGTTCTCGACCGTAATCCGGACAACTTCTTTGCTGAAACGGAACAGGTTGCCTTCTGTCCTGCCAATATCGTGCCGGGCATTGATTTTACCAATGACCCTTTGCTCCAGGGACGTCTCTTCAGTTATCTCGACACACAAAAATCACGACTTGGTACAGCGAATTTCCATCAGTTGCCGATCAATGCACCCAAGTGTCCTGTGATGAATTTTCAGCGCGATGGTCAGATGCAGATGTCTGTCCCCAAAGGGCGCGCGAATTACGAACCCAACAGTCTTGCCGCACATGGCGAGCCCGACGGGCCGCGGGAATGTCCGGTCACCGGTTTCCGAACCTTCGCGCGTCAGGCGGACGAAGGAGAACAGGGTGACAAGTTGCGGATGCGGGGCGAACTCTTTGCCGACCACTACAGTCAGGCACGCCTGTTCTGGAAGTCGCAGACGCCATCCGAACAGGCGCATATCGCCTCCGCCTTCGTCTTCGAACTCTCGAAGGTGCAGCTCGAGCAGGTGCCGCCGAGGATGATCGGCAACCTCATGAATGTCGATGCCGATCTGGCGAAGCGCGTAGCGGCCGGGTTGGGGATCGCCATGCCGGGCAAGAACCTCCCTGCTCGCAAGCCGATTGATCTAGATCCTTCGCCTGCGCTCTCCATCCAGAAGAACATGGCGGAAACGCTCGAAGGACGCACCGTCGGTATTCTAATCGCAGCCGGCAGTGACGCCAAAGCCATTTCCGATCTTGTCGGCGCTCTGACCAAAGCTGGCGCGACGCCTTTCATCGTCGCCCCGAAAGTTGGAGCAACGAAGCTATCGGACGGAAATACCATCAGGGCGGACGGACAGTTGCTCGGCTCGCCCTCTCAACTTTTCGATGCAGTCGCCGTCATTCTCTCAAAGGATGGGGTCGCTGCGCTCGTCAAGGAGGCGGCGGCTATCCAATGGGTGACCGACGCATTCGCGCATTTAAAGGCGATCGGATACGACACGCCGGCAAAGGCGCTTCTCGACAAGGCGGGCATCAAAGTCGAGCCCGGCATCGTTGTCCTTGCTTCGTTCATCCAAGCCGCATGCAAGCGATATTGGGATCGAGAGGCCGGGATTAGGACCCTTGCCTGACGGGAAGCCGCCTGTCGTCGGTTCGCCGACGACAGGCGGCCGGCGGCTCTCATCAGCAGGTGCTGCTCTCTAGAGATTTGAAGACGAGGAGAATGCGTGCCGGATTGCAGCAGTCAGAGGGGCGGGAATCGACATTGCCAAACCTGATGACATCGAGAGATTCGTTAAAGCCGACGTGACGAGACAAGGTCGTGCTTATCTCAAACCCAGATCACCCGGCTTGCGACATCCGCCAGCACTCAAGGATCCACTCTCACATGGGGGCCAGCGTTCCACTTGCCTATCGCCGGGGGAAGATCGCGCTCAGAACCTGCTGCAACGTACCCTTGACGACACCGCTTTCCTCGGGATCGCCCTTCAGCAATGCGGCCGTGAGATTGCGCATCTGCTCGAATGTGAGGTGCGGCGGAATCGGTGGAACTTCGGGATCGGTCTTGACCTCGAGAACCACAGGCTTTACGGCGGAAAACGCCTCATCCCAGCCAAGTTCGAGATCCTCGGGGCGATCGACGAAAATTCCCTTCAGTCCGATGAGCTCGGCAAAGCGATGATAGGGAACATCGGGAATCCGCTGGGATGCATCGAATTTTGGATCCCCTTCGATAACGCGCTGCTCCCAGGTCACCTGATTGAGATCTTCGTTATTGAAAACGCAGATGACGAAGCGGGGATCAGGCCAGGCTCGCCAGTATTTGGCGACGGTAATCAATTCAGCCATATTGTTCATCTGCATGGCACCATCACCGACGAGGCCAACAACCGGACGGTTTGGACATGCGACTTTGGCCGCGATCGCATAGGGCACCGCCGCTCCCATCGAGGCAAGGCCGCCGGAAAGCGACGCCATCATGCCGTCCCGCATGCGCAGATCGCGGGCATACCAGTTGGCGCAGGAGCCGGAATCGCTGGTAACGATCGCGCCATCCGGCAATGTCTTCGACAGCTCCCATACGACGCGCTGTGGATTGACGGGATTGGCGTCCATATGCGCTCGCTGTTCCAAAGTGCTCCACCAATTACCAACATTCGTTTCGATCTGCCTGCGCCAGGCGTGATCCTGCTTCTGCTTGAGAAAGGGCAGAAGTGCCTGCAGGGTTTCCCGAGCATCTCCAACGAGATTGACCTCCATCGGATAGCGCAGGGAAAGCATGTCCGGACGAATGTCGATCTGGACGCCACGGGCATCGCCTTCTTCGGGCAAGAACTCCGAATAGGGAAATCCCGATCCAATCATCAACAGCGTGTCGCAGTCACGCATCAGATCCCACGACGGCCCAGTGCCGAGAAGCCCAATGGAACCGGTGACCCAAGGGAGCCCGTCGGGCAGCACCGCCTTGCCGAGCAGCGCCTTTGCTGCACCAGCGCCCAGGCGATCCGCAATCGCGATCACCTCCTCCGTGGCACCGAGCGCCCCGGCGCCGACCAGCATTGCAACCTTCTTGCCCGCGTTCAGCACTTCGGCGGCGCGCATCAGGTCAATCTCCTGCGGTATCGTTCTTGCTGCGGCGTAGCCGATGCCCGACATCACTGAACCGTGCTTGCGCGGTGGCGTTTCATAAGGCATTTCCTGGAGATCGTTTGGCAAGATCACCGCGGTGACGGTCTTGTTTGCAAGGGCGATACGGGCGGCTCGATCGATCAGATGACGCACCTGTGCGGGCACGGCGGCCTGGTGAACGAAGTCGCCGGCAACGTCCTTGAAAAGGGACGCAAGATCCACCTCCTGTTGATAGTGTCCGCCAATCGAACGCCGGGCCTGCTGCCCGACCAAGGCCAGCACAGGCTGATGATCCAGCCGAGCGTCGTAGAGACCTGTGATAAGATGCGTCGCGCCGGGGCCAGAGGTCGCGATGCACACACCCAGCTCACCGGAAAATTTTGCATAGGCGGACGCCATGAACGCCGCCATCTCCTCGTGGCGCGCCTGAATGAATGCGATCTTCCCATCCGCGCGGTTCAATGCACCGAACACGCCGTTAATGCCGTCCCCCGGATAGCCGAAGATGCGCCGAACGCCCCAGTCGTAAAGCCGTTGCACAATGAAATCGCCAACCGTCTTCGCCATGATCCGTCTCCGCATTTAGCTATCGCTGAAAACCCAAGGATCCAACACGCGAATTCGGCCTATGTTCCCGCCGCTCGTGCCTTGCCGGATGTGAGCCAGTCGATCAGTCGCTGCAGTGAAGCTGGAACATGTGGCAGGGAAATTTGTTCGACCCTTCGTCCCGCATCGCGGGCGGCACCACGACCGAGCTTGATGGATGGTGCGAAGGAGATCGGCAATGGCAAAGAAGAAGTCGAAGAAATGGTCGCAGAAGGTCACAGCCAGCAGCAACGCGATGGATCTTGAAAAGGACGTGTTCAAACAACGCAGCGCAAAGAAGATCGCCGATTCACTCAAACATTCCGCCGAAGACAGCACCCGCCGCAAGGCGAGCCCATTCCGATCCGCCATGTCCATGCTGAATTTCTACATGAACAGAGCCGGCGCCCAGCTTTCGAAATCGAGGCGCGCGAGGCTTGAAAAGGCCAAGGACGAGCTCCGCAAGGACTTCGATCGCAAACCCTAAGCGATGTGACCGAAGCCGGGTTGCTCCAGTCCGATCGGCCGCTATGTGTTTCCGGGATATGGATTCCGTTCACGCAGTCTCGAAAGATATACGGTGTTGCGTGCCAGCATATCGACTGCCGGTGACCCCTCGGGCACCTCTCGAGATCGATGAAGTTCCTGCTCCCCATAGCCTGTCCGACCCAATAGGCAGGCGCATTGGCAGGAATCGTGAAGCCGACATCGTTCAGGGCCTGGTAGATTTCCACCCAAACGTGGTCGCCCTCTCCTCGGGAATCTGAGCGCCACATTGCGTTCGAGCGCCTCTATCCAAGCCAGCAACAAGCTCGCCTGCGCGGTGAAAAGGATATTTGAGAGCAGGGCCGGAGCCTCGTCGCCGACGAAGTGAGCCTTGGCATAGAGGTTATGCTCATCCGCGGTACCATGCGGACTTTGTAAATCAGTTTCGAAGGCGTGGCTTCGGCACTCCTGCGACAAAGGAGCTGATCGATGGCGGAAGGTCCGAGGGTTTCCGCAGGAACAATTCACATTCGCTGCCGTTTCCCTTGGACACAGAGGAGAGACGTATGAGCCTATTGCTTATCATCATTATCTTGATCGTGATCTTCGGCGGAGGTGGAGGCTATTATGCCCATCGATCGTACGGGGGACGAGGCGTCGGAGGCATTTTGGGTCTGATCGTGATTATCCTGCTCGTTTTGTGGCTGGTAGGCGGGCTTCACGGATTTGCCGGAGGCCCGGCACCCGTCTAGGGGTCTCATGGTCACGCCCGGCTTGAACCAACCGGATAAATACCCGCATTCGAAGCTCAATATCCCGGCACCCCGGCCATCGTAGTTTGGCCGGGATGCGCCATGTGGGCACTCCGCGATCCCGACGTTGTCGATCCGGGAGCTGATGCCGTGAGCCGGGTGGATGTCGCCTGTGTCCCTTCGACACGAGTGACCCTGGTATCCGCCCAAGCTACCGTCGCAATCATGCTCAGACGCCCCCAGTTGCTCACGGGTGTTGGTAAATGGTCGCGCGACAATCACGAAGAGATGCTGTTGTCTACTTCACGGCCTGGCGCTGATGGGCCGGACGATACCGATCCAGGTCTGCTCGCCCATTCCGCCGCGATGGGGCGGGAACAAGCTGCACTGGCCAGTGTTTAGCACATAGGATGTGCCCGCGGAGGTGACAGCAATGGAAAACGCATCGAAAAAACTTGCGGAAGAATATCTTCGACTTGGCGGCCGCCGCGTTGCGGTGATCGACGATAATCTTGGTTCGGCGCGAAATTGGGAGGGAGACCCTCCTGAAGCCGAAAAGTTCTGGAGAGATCGAATAGGGCCTCTGTCGGAGCGAGAAAGGCGGGATGTCCTGACCTTCCTGCCGTCGCTTAACAACGAACGGGATGAGCCGGCGGCCAAATGAAGGCAAGTCGCAATCGCTTTGGGCGCGACCAGCCGTTGAGCAACTACACAGGAGGATAGAAGATGAAAACGACAACTATTATATGTGCTGTCTCGTTGATGGCAGGTGCCTTCGCACTACCCGCACTTGCAGATGAAGTGATCGTCGACGGTCCGACCTACGATCACGTGCACCGACATCATCGCCATCACCCAGGCGTTACGATAAGTGATGAGGGGATCTCGGTAGGAACGGTACGAGATCGGGATAGGCATGACCGCTACAACGACCAGGGTCGATGCATGACCAGGAGTGTAACCCGCACCAACAGTGATGGCGACCAGATAACCAAGACCATGAGGCGTTGCGACTGAGGGACTTCAACCGATATCAGCACCGCCTTCTGACCCCGGCCAGGGCGGGGCTGATATTGAGTAGCATGATGCGCAGTGCTGGCGAATTAGAGTGACGATTAAGTCGCTCCATTTCAAGTAAAGGACGCGCCGCTGCAAGACTTGCACTCAGCGCGCCATCGCGAAGGCCAAACCGTCGTCGACCGCTTCCGCCGCTTCTCGCGATGGACAAAGCCGCATTGGACATTCGGTCGGATCTTTTGACGCGTTGCAGGCTTTGATGGTGGATGGCGCTCAAATCGGTGTAACCCAATGACGAGCAAGGATCGTGAAGCATTTCTTGGGTCCCGGCGAAACCTCAAGATGGCTCGATCGCCGGAAGCCTATATTCGTGGCGCCACCACGTTGTTCTACGAGTGGATAGACGGCAGTTCCCTGTCGATCCCGCAGGGTCCCGCCCTTTGGATTTGCGGGGATTGCCATCTTGGCAACCTTGGCGCACTTGCGGATCGCAATGGCGACGTCGCCGTTCAGATCCGAGATTTCGATCAGACGGTCATCGGCAATCCGGCACTCGATCTCATCCGTCTCGGCCTTTCGCTCGCCTCGCTCGCACGGGATTCCGACTTACCCGGTGTCACTACCGCCAAGATGCTAGACGCACTCGCCGCCGGCTATGAGGCCGCAGCGGTTACGGACCAGGCGAGTCACTCACATCATAGACTGCCGAAAGACATCAGGAAGCTTCTGAAGCATGCCGTTCGCAGACGGTGGAATAATCTTGCCGAAGAGAATTTTCAGTCAAGGCGCCCCTGGCTTCCCCGCAACAGGCGTTTCTGGCCATTGCATAGGGCTGAGCGGGCAGCGGTGATCGCAATGAGCAAAGAGAAGGAATTGCGCAAAATCCTCCTGGACTTTGAGAACCCTGCACCAAAACGTCGCATGGTCCTTGATGCCGCCTACTGGGTCAAGGGCTGCAGTTCTCTCGGTCACCTGCGATGCGCAATCCTGGTGCGCGACGGCAAAAAGGGATCGGTCGCGCTGCTTGACGTCAAGGAAGCGGTAACAGCAATCGCTCCATCTGCGCCCGGCGCCGGCATGCCGCAAGACTCCGCTGAGAGAGTGATAGCCGGAGCGAAGTCGCTCTCACCCAATCTTGGCAACCGAATGGTCGCGTCGCATGTTCTCGATAGGCCGGTATTTGTTCGCGAAATTGCGCCGCAGGACATGAAGATTGAGATCAATCGTCTGTCCGGCGCCGAAATCCAGGCTATGGCGCATTATCTTGGCGGTGTCGTCGGACACGCCCACGGCCGACAAATTGATCGCCAGGAATGGCGGTCCTGGACCCGCGAGCTGGGAACTGCGCGGCAAAGAAAGTCGGATACACCGTCATGGCTCTGGTCGAGCGTGATCGAGTTGCTCTCCATCCACGACAGGGCCTATCTTGAGCACTGTCGGCAATTCGCACTTACCCATCGATAGCAACATCGGGTCGCCAGAGCATCTCATGCCACATCCTGTCAGATTGCCGGGGAGGTCAAAACGTTGTTGACGGGCGCCAAGTCTGACGCGTCCACCGCCGGGACGTTTGAAACGCATGGCACGATATCTGGACTTTATATGGCCGCTTGACTTGCTGATCGGATCCTTGATGCGCGAGTTTCATGTAGCTCCTCCATTCGGCTACGATCCGCTATTGCTCCGCAAATGGGTAGGAACACGTGCCACTCGGCATCCACATCATGCAGCGTCACTCAGCTGCCTTTATTTGCCGAGCCTTTCAACGTCGTCCTGAAAGGCGACGAACGACATCGTCAACGCCAAGGCCAACCGAACGACGGGGATTCGACGAACATCGAGGATTTCGACGACAAGCTCTTGCCCGTCCTTTCGGGGAATTCCATCTGCAGCCATCTCGGAGAGTATTTTCTTTGCCTCATCGATCGCGGAGACAAGATCAGGGAGCTCGCAGCCTTCCCCCTCGTCCAAGGCACAGTCACTATCTTGAGTTCCGAAGTAGAACGTTGTCATATCCAAACTCCAACGCTTCCTGAGCCGGCAGCAAGTCAAAGAAAGTTGCTGCTTTCAAAGCCAGTTTGGCTCCGGTCTTCCGGGGCCGACTGCCGCCCCGACCGCACCTGGTCGATGTGCGCAATCGCCAAAATGACAATCGGGTTACGTTTCGCAGAAGAGAAAGCCCCAACGCATAGCTCATTGTTATCGTGGCGAATTATTTCACCGAGCTATCGGCCCGATTTTCCATTCAACGCAAGATGTTCAACCGCGGAACGAAGATTTGGTTCCTGCACGGTTGAAAAAACCTGGAGGCCCCACTGCCACCAGACCGCGCGCAGAACACCGCAAGCGCGCCCCTCTGGCAGGCAATCGGGAGACACCTTCGCAAAGCAATCCGCCACTCGCCACAGGAGGGTGGGTCGGTTCACAGCGGCATCATCGTGCGACCAGAAATCTGGCGCGTGACATTCGACAGAGAACGCGGCCGCCGCGGCAGTGATGACGAGCGTCCGCCAGCGTACGCAAAAATCATACCTCCCGGTGTGGTGGTATAGAAGCGCCAAGTATCCGATCAAGATCAGGCCATGCCAGCCGGGATGATCTCAATCTCATGCCCCGATCCTTCGCGAGAACCATGCCAGACCTAGACCGTTCAGCAGTAAGAAACCGGCTTCTCACGCTTCTGCCGGATGATGAATATGACACCATCGGCAAGCAACTCGAACCTGTTGCCCTCCCCCGAGGCTTCGGACTTGCGAGGGCCGACAAACTGATTGCGGACGTCTATTTTCTGTGCAGCGGCATCGGATCGGTTGTCACGATATCGAACGACGGCGGACGCGCGGAGGCCGGAATGTTCGGGCGGGAGGGCTTCTCGCCCACCCCGGCAGGGGTGGGTGGGACGATCAGCGTCCATGAAGTCTTCATGCAGATGGAGGGCAACGGCCTGCGTATACCTCTGCACTCTCTTTTGGAGGCACTCCCAAAAACCCCGGTCTTTGCCAACCTCCTTGCGCGATTCATTCAGACCTTCGCATCCCAGATCTCCTACACCGCGCTGTGCAATGCCAATTGCCAGGTCGACGAACGCCTGGCACGATGGCTGCTCATGTGCCATGATCGCGTTGACGGCGATGAGATCGCACTCACCCACGACTTCATCTCGTCAGTGCTGAGCGTCAGGCGCCCGAGCATCACGACGGCGCTGCATGTCCTGGAAGGCAAACGATTCTTGCGCGCGGAGCGTGGCCGCATCACCATTCGCGATCGAAGGGGGCTGGAAGACTTTGCCGGGGCGGCCTATGGGAAGCCAGAGGAGGAGTATCGCCGCCTCATTGGCGAGCTATGAACCGGGTGACTTCAGGTGACCCCGCACGACATCATGGAAAGAGACGGAAAATTGTGGCTCGTCCGCCTCGTTGCACACTTCGATGGCATCATCGAGAACCGGCTGACCGCTCTTGATCCGCGCGGCAACCAGTTCGCGCACCGCCTTCACCGCGTTCGCCCGGGCGTCACCAATTGACGGAAATTCGTCGCCTTCACCATCGCGCACCAGGTCACCGTCGCGGCGAATATGAAAGAAATAGCGTGCCATCTGCGTCGTCTCACGTCCTGTTTCCGATCACAGCGTCTACTTTTCCATTTCCTCCATATCAGAACAGATCCTTCATCATGCGCCTGTATTCTTCCTCCGGCTTGCCGTAAGCGTCGCGGGCGAATTCCTCGAGCGCGGGTCTGTTGCGAATGGTGATATTGCCGCGCTCCGTCCTGATAAAGCCATTCCCTTCGAGTACGTGAAGAGAGGTCGTCACGCTTGGTCGCCTCACGGCCAGCATGAGCGAAATGAAGTCATGCGTCAGCGCGATCTCGTTGCCCGGGACGCGATCGTGGCACATGAGCAGCCACCTTGCCAGACGTTCACTCACTTCATGCAGGGCGTTTGAAATCGCGGTGTAGGCCAATTGCACGGAAAATGCCTCGATCGAACGGATCATAAGCTTGTTGAGATTTCGGTTTTCCTCCATCAGCGACCGGAACGTTGCATACGGCATCCTGTAGGCGTCCGCATCAAGCTGAACGATCACATCATGAGCGTTCAACTCGGTTCCCGCCACTGCGGAAGTCGGGACATAGCCGTCGAAACCAAATACCCCGGCTTCGGCGCGCCGCCCCTCCGGTGTGGTCGCAATAATAGAGCCGATCCCCGAGTTCAGGAAATAGACATAGTCAATTGACTGGCCCGCTGCCCCGATCACGCTCCCGCGGGGAAGCGCCACGTATTCCAGCTCGGCCGCAACCCTTGAAAAATCCGGCATGGGCAAGACGGACAGCAGTTTGTTTTGAACATCTGAGTGGTGGGGAGCAGGCATCGCCGCGCGTCCTCCTGATTGTGAGAGCCAATGAAAACGCTCCGCCGCATCCCATTCAGCTGGTCTGAACTTGGGATGAAAATACGCTTCTTCGATGGGCGTTACAGCGATTGTACGGTAGCGGACAAAGGCGTTCATTCTGTGGCTGTCGACGGCATTGCCGCGATCGGGAACGGCGCATTGCCCGCGTGATCGAGCGTGGCGCAAATGTGGTCCTGCATGGGGCGCATCCCCCCGTTCGACGCGGATGCATAAGCCCCTGTGTCTTTATTCCGTCTCGCAACCGGCTGGTCTCGCGCGCACGTCGTCCCGTTGTGGTCGCGTGTCGTACCACGTGGTCGGCGCCAACGATGCGCCGCAAGCGCAACGCATCGTCGCCGAGGCTCTCGCGAAATTACGCTGCGTTTTTGGCTTTCGCATTCGCGGCGGTCTTCGCAAGTTTGGTGAGCTTCTGATCCGTCGCCTTTTCCTCTTCGAGCGTCTGCTGGAGGAGAGGCACGGCATCAGTGAGTCCAAGCTGCTTCGCCCATTCGATTAAAGTCCCATAACGTGCTATCTCGTAATGCTCGACGGCTTGAGCCGACGAAATAAGGCCGGCGTCGAGCGCCGCGGTTCCCTTGAACTCCTCCATGATCTCGTCGGCCTCGGCGATGATTCCCTGGATGGCTTCGCAGGTCTTGCCACGTGCGGGCTTCCCGAGGAAATCAAACACCTGCTCCAATCTTTCGACGTGACCCTGCGTCTCGTCTCGGTGGTGTAGGAAACCTTCCTTGCCTTCGGGCGCGGTGGCTGCGCGCGCCATTTTCGGCAAGGCTTTCAGGATTTGCTTTTCCGCATAGTAGATATCTTTCAGAGTATCGAGGAACAGATCGTTCAGGTTTTTTTCGGATGCCATGTCTTTCTCCATTGATGAGGGGGCGGTTGGCTGGCGTCGCAGCCTCGGTCGATGCCGGGCTGCAAAGATGAGAGAAGCTCGCTGTTCGGACTTCTCGACGAAGGCGATCAGAGGTCCGTGGGGTTCTATTGGTCTGCCTTGGTGCACTGATCGTGGGAGCAACCTTGATTGGCCATCAGCTATTCTTCCTTTATTTGATGGCAAGACATGATTGGTCCCGCGGCTTCGAACATCTTTCCGCAGCTTTGGTTCCCGCTTCTTCCTTCGATAAATGCGGTCACCGCCATGCCGGCCACCGCCGGAAGCATGGCAAGACAGGATCGACGCGACACTCGCTCAGGCGACCCGCGTCAGCATGCCGTTGAACTTCACTCCGATCCCACCGATGAAGGCATCGTCCTGGAGCGCCGTGATGAAGGGTGGCGGCGGTCGCCGTGATAATGGTGAGTGCAACGACGTTGGGCGAGACGGCCGTCCCATTCAGGGTATCAGGCGTGATGCGCGCGCTTCCCTGCTTCCTGGCGACATTCCGCTGCTAGTGCGTTCCGCCGCCGCCGCTTTCCTTCAGATCGACATTGCTGAGGATCAAGGCGAGCGGGATTGCACACAATACGATCAGCATCAGAACATGAAATACGTCGATATAGGCCAGAAAGCTGGCCTGCGTCTGCACTTGCTGACCGATCCACTCGGTCGCTTGCGCCTGTGCGTCCGGACCGGTCGCACCGCGTTGGGCAAAGTAACGGGTCATCGTCTGAAGCGTCTGATGATAGGCAGGTGAGGACGGTGCGATGTGCTCAACGAGGCGGCTTTGATGCCATTGCTCACGATGTGCCAGCACATTCGAGGCAATGCACACGCCGATAGAACCGCCGATATTGCGCGCAGCGTTGATCATCGCCGAGGCCTGGTTGGTCTGTTCCGGTCTGAGGCCATAATAGGAAGCGGAGGTGATGGGAATAAAGATCAGCGGTAGCCCGAGGCCGATATAGAGGCGCGACCAGACGAAAAAGCCGAAATTGAGATCCGGTTCCAGCCGCGTCAGTTGCCACATCGACACCGCGATGATCGCGCAGCCGATGGCAATCAGATATTTCGGCTGGACCAGTGAGTTGACGCGACCTGTGACGAACATCATTGCCATGGTCACAAGGCCGCCCGGCGACAGAGCAAGGCCTGCCCAGGTCGCGGTATATCCGTAGTTCTGCTGCACGACCTGCGGGATGAACTGGGTTGTGGCGATCAGGATCGCGCCTGTCGCCATCATGACGACGAAGCAGGAGCCGAATTGCCGGGTGCCGAGCAGATGCCCGTCTATGATCGGATTGGATCTGGTCAAAACCCAGGGAATAGCCAGGAGAAATGCCAGAACGCAGATCAACGTCATCAGGATGATGAAACCGGACCCGAACCAGTCCTCTGTCTGTCCGCGGTCGAGGATGAGCTCGAGCGAGCCGAGAAACGTCGCGACCAGGAGGAATCCGACAAGATCGAAGCGAACCCGTTTTTCACGAAATTGCTGCCGCTTCTGCTCGACCGCCGATGTCTCCTTCAACAATGCGTAGACAAGCGCGAAGGCAAGGACGCCGACCGGACCGTTAATGAGGAAGCACCAGTGCCATGAGAGATTATCCGACAGATAACCGCCAAGCGTCGGGCCGACGACTGGCGCGACAACCACGGCAACACCGAAAAGCGCGAAGGCCTGACCGCGCTTGGCTGGGGGGAAAGCATCAGCGAGGATCGCCTGCGACGTCGGAACCATGCCGCCGCCGGCGAAGCCCTGGATCACCCGGAAGAGCAGGAGGCTCTGCAAATTCCACGACAGGCCGCACAGGACCGACGCGATCGTGAATGTGGCAAGGCAAAGCAGATAGAACCGCCGACGTCCGAACCGCTCGGAAAAGTAGCTGCTTGCGACCAGCACGATCGCGTTCGAGACGAGATAGGTCGTAACCACCCAGGACGCTTCGTCCGAGCTGACGGCGAGGCCCCCTGAAATATAGCGTAAGGCCACATTGGCGATCGTGGTGTCGAGCACTTCCATGAACGTCGCAAGCGACACTACGATCGCGATCATCCACGGGTTGGTTGCCTGCGCAGAAGCAACCCCGTCCGACGTCGCGCCCGCGCCGCTCATCTCAGTTCCTCGGTCGCACCGTCACCGTCGGCACCACGGACATGCCGGGGCCGATGGCAACATCTGCGGGCCATGTGTCGACGACGATCTTCACCGGAACGCGTTGCGTTACCTTGACATAGTTGCCCGTTGCATTCTCGGCCGGCAGCAGCGAAAAGGCAGTTCCGGAGCCAGGCTGCACCGAGGCGACCTTGCCGCGAAGAATGTGACCGGGATAGGCATCGATCGTCACATCCACCGGCTGGCCCGACCGCATGTCGGTAAGCTGCGTTTCCTTGAAATTGGCGGTCACCCAGGTCTCGTCGGGCACGAACATCGCAATCGCCTGGCCCGCGTCGATGAATTGGCCCCTGGCGCCCGTGAGATGAACGATACGGCCCGGCTGCGCGGCGGTGATCGTCGTGTAGTTCATGTTCTGCTGGGCTTCCTCGGCTTGGGCCTGCGCCTGCTTCACGCTCGCAAGCGCGCTCGACTTCTGGGCTTCGGCAACGGTCTTGCTTTTCAGTGCGGAGGTGACGCTTGCCTGCATTTGCGCAAGGTTTGCCTGATCCTGCAGAAGCGTTGCCGTCGCCTGCTGCACGGACTGCACGCTGCCCGAACCGGTTTTGGCCAGCTGCTGTTGGCGATTGGCCTCTTCCTGCGCATATTGAAGTGCCGCGCTGGCCGAATTCTGTTGCGCTTTCGCAACCTCGACCGAGGCGGCGGCCGCCTCGATCTGCGCGCTTGCGCTCTCCACAGAAGCCTTGGCGACCTCGACCTGGCCGTTGGCCTGATCAAGTGCAATCTGATAGTCACGCGGCGCGATCTTCAAAATCACGTCGCCTGTCTTCACACGCTGATTGTCCGTCACCGGCACGTCGACGACATAACCGGAAACCTTCGTCGCGACGGAAAAGCTGCGGGCATCGATGAAGGCGTCGTCCGTCGATTCGAAGGGATAGAAATAGATCCTCCAGCCGAACCATGCAGCAATGATGGCGGCGACCAGCGCCAAACAGGCCAGGCCAACCCAGAACGGATGGCGCCTGATGAATGAGCGAGCCTCCGGCCGCGATGGTATGGCGCCGTTCACGCCTCCTTCGTCAGGTGTGGGTTGAGGCGGCCGCTCCGGCCTCGTTTCCATGATGTCGGGATTGCTGTCGGCCATGAGATCATCTTGCCTGTTGTTTCGCACGTTTGACTTTCGTGCGACGATTTGACGGCGATCAATGCCGCAGAAAGCGTCGGATTTTTCTCAGATCCGCGACGAAGGCGAGCCGGGATTTTTCCCTCTGCGCCCTCTCGCTGATTCGTAGCAGCGCTGACGGGTGGATGGTCACCAGGATATCGCAGTGTCCGGCAGCATGCAGGACCCGTCCACGATCGCGCAGGACCCTCACCCTTGAGCCCAGAAGCGAGGATGCGGCGGTCGCGCCGAGCGCGACCACCAGTGTCGGCTTCAGCAGGTCGAGTTCTGCTCCCAGCCACCAGGCGCAGCGTTGGACTTCTCCAGCGCTCGGCCTGGCATGCAGACGCCGACCGCCGCGCAACTGGAATTTGAAATGCTTGACGGCATTTGTGAGGTAGCACCGAGCCCGCTCCACGCCGGCCTCTTCGAGGCACCGGTCCAGAAGCTGCCCTGCCGGGCCGACGAAGGGTCGGCCGGCCAGATCCTCCTTGTCTCCCGGCTGTTCGCCGACGAGAACGACCTCGGCGCTCCGAGGACCCTCGCCGAAGACAAGATGGGTCGCATTGCGATAGAGGTCGCATCGCTGGCAGGCTTGAGCGTCGTCGCGCAATTCATCGATCTTGTCTGCCTGCGCATGTTCATAGGCCAGCGAAGGGCCGATACCGGCTGAGGGATGTCTTTCGAGCATTGATGGCCGTCTGGTTTTGAACTTCGTCAAGATCAACTGACCGCCATTCTCTTTGTTCCATGTCCGCCGGCCAATCTTGGGAACTGGTTCCCTTCGACGCCGTTAAACTGGATGTGAAGCGATCGAAGGAGAAGACGAATGACAAACCAAACCAGGGCCGCTCCCCTTGCGCTCTTCGACGACGAATATGATGCGGAGGCGGCCGCGCAGGCATTGACGGAGGCCGGGATCGCGAGAGACGCCATCACGCTTACCCCAGGCAATCGACCCAACACAGCGCCCGTCGACCATATCGGGATCCTCGATGCACTGACCGGGATTTTCTTTCACGAGGAGCAGCGGGCGGCCTATGCAGCGGCTCTGGAAAAGGGTGGAACGCTTCTGACGCTACACGAGGTGAATGAAGCGCAACACGCGATCGCATTGCCGATCCTCGCCGAGAAAGGCCAGATCGATCTCAACGAGCGCGAGGGGTGACCCTCTAATGGGCGTCGTTGCCTGCGCTTGCCCCATTGGTTCGACACCGTGGGGCTTGTCGGTCGACGCGGATCCCCTCTTCGTCCGCGGGACCCGCGCAGCTGCGCCAAGCAAGAGGTCAACTCGCCTTAATCCCCAAACGCCGCTTTGGCGGGTTCGGTCCCATCCCTGGCCGAACGCCCGCTCTTGCCGCGCCTGGCTCTGAGTCTACGCCATGCTGTAACCGCTGGTAAGCAGCAATGCCCTCCAAGCCAATCTTGTGCCCGTGGCGGAAATACTGGCCGTGGACGAGGTTGGACGGTCACGCGCGCCGCGACGGAGCCTCCTGCCGAAAGTGATGATTCATCTGCTGTTCACGCGCCCCACTCTATAGAAAGCAAATCAAACCGGATCGAACCATGGAACCGCCGAGCGTCGCGTATAGTCACATGTTGTCCGGAAAGCGGCTGCTGATCGTGGAGAGCGGCTATTTCCTGTGCGAAGAAACGCGCCGAAAACTGTTAGAGCTGCGGGCTGTCATCGTCGGACCCGTGGCCGACGTCGATCGGGCCATGGATGTTATCGAGGCCGGTGACGCCGATGCGGCGATCCTTGATCTTAACCTGGCGGCGGACCTTGCCTTTCCACTCGTCGAAGCGCTTGAACAGCGGCGGCTTGGCTGCGTCTTCGCGATCGCCGAAAAACCGATCTCTGCCGGCTCTTCATTTGCAGGCTTTGTGCTTTGCGAAAGGGGAGACGATATCGAGGAGATCGCAAAGGCCCTCTTCAGCCCCCGCAACACCGATGCCTGGCCAGCCCAGGGAACCGACGATCTGTCATGACCCATCCTCGCCAAGCCGGATGGTCAATTGCCGGCGTGCCCGATTGATCCGGCTTTTCACGGTGCCGATCGCGCAGCCGAATTTCGCGGCGGCGTCGTCGTAGGATCTTCCCTCGACGACCACGTATTCAAGAACGACCCGGTAAGGTTCGGGCAATAGGCCGCAAGCTGCCTGGAGCTCCTTCGCCCGGATCGACCATTCCTGTGAGGGAAGAGCGATGCCGTTTCCCGAGATGCATTTGTGGAGGCCAGGCGCCTCGCGTCTGGCAACACGAAATCTCGTGCAGAAGGTGTTGCGCATGATGGTGAACAGCCACGATTTCAGCCGTGTGCCGGGATCGAACTGATTGAGGTTGGCAAGCGCTTTGGCAAGCGTCTCCTGAACGAGATCATCCGCATCGCTTGCGTTTCGGTGAAATGTCCGCGCGAACGCACGAAGAGCGGGGATTAGCGCGACTATTTCGTCTTGCAGATCCGGCATACGGGGCATATTCGGCACCGCGTTACTCCTTGGTAAGCACACGGCAAGCAGGACTTGCCAGCGCTGGTTTGCAAGCGCTCAACCTACGCCGCTTCGATATCACGACGATCACGGCGCAGTTCCTTCGCCGCGCCGTGCCTCATCTTCAACGATCAGGATTTGAGCAGACTTGCTGTTTCGCGTGAGGTCGCATGCTGGATCATTTTCGTGGTCCCGAGCCTCAGCGCGGCTCAAAAAGGAACGGCCGGTCGGCGGCCTTGTTCCATGAAAACCAGGAAAATCGGAACCAACCGTCCAAATGGTCAATCCATTGTGATCTTCACGCTCCAAGTGTGGACCGCAAGATAGTACCGCACGGGAACATTCGCGGGCCGACCGAGGTTTGGACGCTCAATGCAGCAAGGAGCTGGCGATCGTGGATGAACGGGTCGAATGGATTAGCAAAAGAGCTTACTCCCTATGGGAGGCAACCGGGCGACCGTGGGGGTTAAGCGAGCGTCACTGGGAGCAGGCATCCAGGGAGTGGGACATGAAGGAACAAACAAGGGCCTCCACAGATGGGCGAGAAGTGCTTGGCAAGCACCGTCGGGAGACCAATACAGAGCGCGTCGGAGATGATTACGAGGATGCGTACGGCGGCACGCGCCGCGTTGGCTGACCGACAGGATCGCCATAGGCGTGCGGGCACGTACCCGCCCGGCACCAGATAGGGATTAGCACCACAAGCAAACGCGATTGTTGGGGCGGGTGCTCCTCGCGACCGGCCCTAGTTCTGGACGCCGTTGCGGCTCGGCTGCGCCGGTGTGCTGTTTATACCCTGCTGGGCGTTTTCGCTCCGGTCTGTCGGTGCAGGCTGGACCGGTTGTCCGGCCGCCGCGTTGTTCTCGATCGTACGGTTCTGCGACGTTCCGGCAGGCGAGCCTTCCGACGATATCGCCCCTCCAGCTTTGCCAGGCTCAATGTAACGCCCCCACACTTCAAGGCCGACCCACACGATTGCGGCAAGCAGGAGCGCGCCGACGAGGACCTTGAACAGATGGGTGCCCCGTGCGCCTTGGCGAGCTTGTGTCGCAGACAGTTGTTTTCTTGGTTCTTCATGCGCCATAGCGATGGTCCTCCTTTTGGATGCCAGTCACTCCTAACCAGTGCGACTGGCTATGGTTCCAATGGGGCGCCTTCGAGGAGCGGCGAAAGCAGGAACAATGCGCGCTGCGAGGCGTTTTCTTCCCAAGGGAACAGATGGTGTCAAGCGGAGGCGATGGCGCTGAAAAATATGGAGAGTGTCCGGATTCTCTCCATAGCCAACGACACGGCAGAGAAGCTTCCTACCCTTCCGATCTGCGACCTTTCCGATCGTCGCCCGGCAGCCTGATGTGATGGAGGTCGATGCAGTGCCGGCCATGACAAAGCGACCAATATGGCGAGCGTCTTTCGAAACGAGAACCTCCATACAGTCATCGAGGTGCACAATGCCAAAGAGTTTCACACGCGCAGCGTCGTTGACGGTACCATCGGCGACGATACGATCATCGCCACGCCGTTATGATGGGCGGCGACATAGAAACGGGTCGACCTTTTCCATGCGCCGAACCCTCGTGCTGATCACCGCGCTGGCCTTCGCAAGCGCATCGGATTTAGCTTTCGCGCAGTCGGTATCAAACGACGATCGCTGCAGGGTGATGGAGACGCGTCAGCACAACGGCGACAAGCGTCAGGACAGCAGGCAGGCGCCTGCGGTCTCCGACAGCAACCCGAGCAAGCAATTGTCGGACTGCGGTGGGGTGCTGAAGCCACCGGCGGTGGGCGATGGGAAGATGGAAAAACCGGCACCCAAGGTCGGTGACACGCCTGTCATCAAACCCCGTGACGCCCCGGGCAATCAGCCGCCAAGCAAGTGAGGGATCATTGTTAGGGCTTTGGTTCGGATTGCTCGATCGGGCCGTGCGTTACGGCCGCCGCACCGCGGCCGTCATTGGCCGCAAACGGCTTAATGAGGAGAATAGCAAGGACGGAGGCGACCAGCAGCCCGAAGATGACAAGCATCAGCATTCGCATGGGCAATCCTCTGTCTACGACGATCCACGGACGACAAGATTGCAGTCGCACTCGGTAACACCAATCGACTGGCGGGAAATCACCTCCGCCCGCTGTCTGACTTCATAGTTTTCGACGGACCCTTCGATGAGAACGCGCCCGTGGCTGACCGTCACGAAAATGCTTGCCGTGTTTACGGAAGGATCCTTATGAAGCCGGCCCTCAATCTCCTTGCGAATGTCGGCGTCGGCGCGGCTAGCTACTTGCGCAGCATCGCCGGCGGCATTCTCCACTGGAGTTGAGCGCGCCGGTGTCCGTTCATCCGTTAGGATCGCTCTAACGCGGGAAATCCTGAACGATGTGTCGTCTGCCGTAAACTTACGCGCCAGGCTGCGGCTGATCGTGTCTTCGCAGCGTGCGTCGTCCGTGCCGCTCACGCCGTCTCTTGTGGCCGCCGAGGTTTCGCTCGAGGCGATGTTTCCGGAGCCGCCGGCTGCCTGATCGAGAGCCTGCAGGGTGCGAAGATTGCTTCTCTCCGATGTCTCTTTGGCCGTACCTGGCTTGCGGATTCCGTTCATCGCCTTACTCCGCGCAATATCTCGATAAAACCGCTGGCGAATTGAAATGTTCCCCTCAGGCACCTATCGGCGCATGCGCGGCAAGCCAGAGCTTCACGCAAGTCTCGTCGCGTGCCATCAACGGAAGGCGCAGCGTGTTCCCGGTTCGAGCCGCCAGAATGCTGGCGAGCACTGCTTGCTTGAAATCCGCAATGACCCCGGAATGCATGTGGGACGATCTGCAGACCGATCGCCTATTGTCGGGGTGTCGTCACGACGGCAGTGTTCGCGTCACTGATCTGGCGCGTAGAACTTCTCTGAGATGCCGCGACCTCAAGTGCGCGAAGGCTGCATCGCAATGCAGCTTGCTCACCATGCTCTGGACCGACGCGAGCTGAGGTCGCGGCCGCCAGCCTCCCGAGAGTAGTGGTTGTTAAGCTGCGACGTGATTTGGCGACGAGTTGCCCTGCTAGCGGGCATGTTGCAAGAGCGTTTGACCGGGGCGCTCACAAGGTGGCGCTCTTTCCACGGCACGGAATCGCAGTTTTACGTGGGCAGAGCAATTGCCCGGCGCATGGTCCCCGACGGCGAATGTTTTCCCCTTGGGCTTCTCAGCAGAGTACGGGCCTGTCTGGATCCGCGTGCGTCGCCGGGAAGTTCCTGCCGCCCTCGAACTGTTCTCGGCAGGCGCGAGCACAAATGAGCCGTCGGCTGTGGAGCCGCACCGGACACAGTTTACATCAGCACGGGCGTCGGCGGGTCTTCGGTGAGCGATGCTGTTCGCCGCAACGGCTCCGAGCCCGGGACTTATCCTCGTTGCCGCCACCGAACCAATTCTCAAAGTGATGTCCACGCAGACCGATTGCGAGCGATGGCGGAGGGTGCAGGCATTGCCTGGCAGCGCCTCCGACCGCCGGCGGACGATTGGAACGCTGTTCCACAAAATAGAGCAAAGGAAAATCGGGAAAGGGAGATGGAACAGAACAGCGAGGCGTGCCGCATGCGCGCCGGTCGCGTCAAGGGAAGCTTCGCCCGGCATCCGCCGGCCCTTGACCCGGCCGGACACGAAGACGGCTTGGCGGGAAGGGTCATGAAGGACTGAAGAGGATGGTGGGGTCGTATCGCCGCCGCCTTCGGTCCAAAACCGAAAGGACCAAGTTGGTGACCTTCACAATCCTCCCCCGCAAAATCTTCCAGGGTATGGCCAAGCGCCCGGACATGTTCCGCATGTTCGACCGGCATGCCAAACGTCCCAACCGTTTCGATAGCGACCAGCCGGCAGTCTACGCCGGCGAATGGTTCGAGATCGACGAGACCGCTTATAGTTGTATGCTTGACGTCTTGCCGCCGCTCTGGATGCGCGGGCCGATCTTTGCGATGCGCGAGTTCATGTCGGGATCGGTGACTTCGGTCTTCTATGCAATCTGGATCGACGAAGCGGTGCGCTACTTCCACACCTATTGCGACCTTTGCGACTCGGGTTCGGTGGACGCGATGCGCGCTGCGATCTTTGAGCGCGAGAGCCGGCCGGTCCGGGCAATGAGCCGTGAAGAACGGCTCGAGCATATTTGGAGCACGACCGCGGACGATTACCGCGGCTATGCTGGCGACCTCTGGCCAGAGACTGTGCAGGGATATCGCACGGTCATGATCTATGGCGGCAGACAAGGCACCTCCGTGAAACTGCTCGATACTCTGACCGACCAAGAGATCGCAGCCAAGCTGCCTGTCCACTTGCGCCACCTCCCCTCACCGCTGGCGGCCTGAGCCGGATCAACCCTCCGCAAATTCCGCACAACGGACGGCCGGATCCCCTGCCGACCGGTTCCGCATGCCCTCAATTCACAGGAGCATTTCCGATGAGCAATGACCCATTCACACTAGACATGTTCGGCTCGAACGCCCTTTCCACCGGCCTTGGGCTTGGTGTGACAGCTTTTGGCGATTGCAAGCCGACCGCCGCCAATGACGACGATCCGGATCCGGATCCGACTTCGCCGGCGCCAGCACCGGCGTTGTCCGTCGTTACAAAGCAAACCCGGCACACTAGGCTTCGGACGAACTTCTATCTCGATGGTGACCGGGGTCTGGCAGCGTCCTGGAAAGATCGCGCCCGCGCCAATGTTGCGGCGATCCTGATCGCCGACGGTATCGGCAAACAGGACCGAGCGGCAACGCCCGAGGAACAGGCTCAACTGATCCGTTTCACCGGCTTCGGCGCCGGCGAACTCGCCAACGGCATGTTCCGCCGGCCAGGCGAGGTCGATTTCCGGCAAGGCTGGGACGATCTCGGTACCTCGCTCGAAACAGCCGTCTCCGACGCGGAGTATGCGTCGCTCGCCCGCTGCACCCAATATGCGCATTTCACGCCCGAGTTCATCATTCGAGCAATCTGGGCGGGCATCGAGAGGCTCGGCTGGCGCGGCGGCCGAGTGCTGGAACCAGGCATCGGAACGGGCCTCTTTCCCGCCCTGATGCCGAAGCTCTTTCGCGACTCTTCGTCCGTCACGGGCGTCGAGCTCGACCCGGTCACGGCGCGCATCGTGGGCCTTCTGCAGCCGAAGGCACGGGTCATCAATGGTGACTTTGCACGCACCGATCTTGCCGCGATCTATGATCTCGCCATCGGCAATCCCCCCTTTTCCGAACGCACCGTCCGATCCGACCGCGCCTACCGATCGCTCGGGCTGCGTCTGCACGACTACTTCATCGCCCGGTCGATCGACCTCCTGAAGCCCGGTGCACTCGCTGCTTTCGTTACATCGCATGGCACGATGGACAAGGCCGATACCACGGCGCGCGAACAAATCGCCAAATCCGCCGATCTGATCGCGGCGATCCGGTTGCCCGAGGGCAGCTTTCGCCGCGATGCGGGCACCGATGTCGTCGTCGACATAGTCTTCTTCAGGAAACGCAAGGTCGGCGAACCGGCGGGGGACCAGTCCTGGATTGATGTCGACGAGATCCAGCCGGCCACAGACGATGAAGGCGCGATCCGCGTCAATCGCTGGTTCGCAGGTCGTCCCGAGTTCGTGCTCGGCGCTCATGCGTTGACATCAGGGCTGTTCGGCGAGATCTACACTTGCATTGGCCGCGACGGATCTGATCTCGACGCCGTCCTCGCTGCGGCCGTCGATCTGCTTCCGGCCGGCCTCTATGACTGCGAACCGACACCCGTTGACCTCGATCTGGAGGATGAACTCGGGGAGATCGTCGATATCAAGCCGCAGGAGGGTTCTGTCCGCGAGGGCAGCTTTTTCCTCGACCGGTCAAAGGGCGTGATGCAGATACTGGACGGATCGGCTGTGCCGATCGCGGTCCGGAAGGGGCGCTCGGGCGACGGGATCACGGAAAAGCATGTCCGGATCGTCACCAAGCTCATTCCGATCCGGGATGCCGTGCGCGAGGTGCTGAAGGCGCAGGAGGCCGACCGTCCCTGGCGGGACCTTCAGGTCCGGCTGCGGATCGCCTGGTCGAGCTTCGTGCGGGATTTCGGGCCGATCAACCACACGATCGTTTCGATCCAGGAGGATGCCGAGACCGGCGAAGTCAGGGAGATCCATCGCCAGCCGAACCTTTCGCCCTTTCGCGACGATCCCGATTGCTGGCTGGTCGCCTCGATCGAGGACTACGACCTGGAGACCGACACGGCGAAGCCGGGTCCGATCTTCGCAACCCGTGTGATCGCTCCGCCGATGTCGCCTGTCATCACCACTGCGGCTGATGCTCTTGCGGTCGTACTCAATGAGCGCGGTCATGTCGATATTGATCATATTGCCGAACTGCTGCATTGCGACGTTTCCAACGTTATCGATGATCTCGGCGACGAAGTCTTTCGCGATCCGACCAACGGCTCCTGGCAGACGGCCGATGCCTACCTCTCCGGTTCGGTTCGTACAAAGCTCGCCGCGGCGCAGGCAGCGGCCGAGCTTGATCCGGCTTTTGAGCGCAATGTCCGCGCATTGCATGCGGTTCAACCAGCCGATCTACGGCCTTCCGATATCACCGCCCGCCTTGGCGCGCCCTGGATTCCCGCCGCCGATGTCGTCGCCTTCGTGAAGGACCGGATGGAGGCGGACATCCGCATCCATCATATGCCGGAGCTCGGGTCCTGGACCGTTGAGGCCCGACAGCTCGCCTGCAGCGCCGCCGGCACATCCGAATGGGGAACCAGCCGCCGGCATGCCGGTGAGCTGCTTTCCGATGCCCTGAACAGCCGTGTGCCCCAGATCTTCGACGTATTCAAGGATATCGACGGCGAGCGCCGCGTGCTGAACGTCGTTGATACGGAAGCAGCCCGGGACAAGCTGCACAGGATCAAGCAGTCGTTTCAGGACTGGGTCTGGACCGATCCGGACCGCACCGACCGCTTGGCACGCGGCTACAACGATCGCTTCAACAATATTGCTCCAAGGGCCTTCGATGGTTCCCACCTGAAACTTCCCGGCGCCTCTGGCGCCTTTGCTCTTTATGGGCACCAGAAACGTGGCATCTGGCGGATCATCGCCGATGGCTCGACCTACCTTGCCCATGCTGTCGGCGCGGGCAAGACGATGACCATGGCGGCCGCGATCATGGAGCAGCGACGGCTTGGTCTAATCGCCAAAGCGATGTTGGTCGTTCCCGGCCACTGCCTGGCGCAGGCGGCGCGCGAATTCCTGGCGCTCTATCCCAATGCCCGCATCCTGGTCGCAGACGAGACCAACTTCACCAAGGACAAGCGCGCCCGCTTCCTGTCGCGCGCCGCGACCGCCACCTGGGATGCAATCATCATCACTCATTCGGCGTTTCGTTTCATCGCCGTCCCGTCGGCCTTCGAGCAACAAATGATCCAGGACGAGTTGCAGCTCTATGAGAACCTGTTCACCAAGGTAGACAGCGAGGACCGCGTCTCGCGCAAACGCCTTGAGCGGTTGAAGGAGGACTTGCAGGCGCGGCTCGAAGGTCTTGCCACCCGCAAGGATGACCTGCTCACCATCTCGGAAATCGGCGTCGACCAGATCGTCGTCGATGAGGCGCAGGAATTCCGCAAGCTGTCCTTTGCCACCAATATGTCGACGCTGAAGGGCATCGACCCGAACGGATCACAGCGTGCCTGGGATCTCTATGTCAAATCCCGCTTCATCGATACGAAGAACCCCGGCCGCGCGCTGGTGCTCGCCTCCGGCACGCCGATCACCAATACGCTTGGCGAAATGTTCTCGATCCAGCGGCTTCTGGGTCCTGCAGCGCTCTGCGAACGCGGGCTGCATGAGTTCGACGCCTGGGCGTCGTGCTTCGGCGACACCACGACCGAGCTCGAGATCCAGCCGTCCGGCAAATACAAGCCGGTCAGCCGCTTCGCCTCCTTCGTCAACGTGCCTGAACTGATTGCCATGTTCCGCTCCTTTGCTGATGTCGTCATGCCGGAGGATCTCAGGCAATATGTGGAGGTTCCCAACATCTCGACCGGCCGGCGGCAGATCCTGACCGCCAAGCCGACGGCGCTGTTCAAGTCCTACCAGCAGACGCTCGATACACGCATCAAGGCGATCGAGAAGCGCGAGGGGCCGGCCAAGCCCGGTGACGACATTCTGCTGTCTGTCATCACCGATGGCCGCCATGCGGCGATTGATCTGCGCTTGGTCATGCCGGCTGCCGAGAACGAGACGGACAACAAGCTCAACTTGCTGATTGGCAATGCCTATCGCATCTGGAAAGAAACCGGAGAGACAATCTACCGGCGCCCGGATGGGAAAGACTTTGATCTCCCGGGCGCCGCCCAGATGATTTTTTCCGATCTCGGCACGATGAACGTCGAGAAGTCCCGTGGCTTCTCCGCCTATCGCTTCATCCGTGACGAGCTGATCAGGCTCGGCGTGCCGATCTCGGAGATCGCCTTCATGCAGGACTACAAGAAGACCGAGGCCAAGCAGCGTCTGTTCGGCGATGTCCGCGCCGGCAAGGTCCGCTTCCTGATCGGCTCGTCCGAGACGATGGGAACCGGCGTCAATGCGCAGCTCCGTCTCAAGGCGCTCCATCATCTCGATGTTCCCTGGCTGCCATCGCAGATCGAGCAGCGCGAGGGCCGCATCGTCCGCCAGGGCAACCAGCATGACGAGGTCGATATCTTCGCTTATGCGACCGAAGGCTCGCTCGACGCGTCCATGTGGCAGAACAACGAGCGCAAGGCTCGGTTCATCGCCGCGGCGCTATCGGGTGACACCTCGATCCGGCGACTGGAGGATGTTGGCGAAGGGGCCGCCAACCAGTTTGCCATGGCCAAGGCGATTGCATCCGGCGACGAACGGCTGATGCAGAAGGCGGGACTTGAGGCCGATATCGCCCGTCTCGAGCGGTTGCGCGCAGCCCATGAGGACGACCAATGTGCCGTCCGCCGGCAGATGCGCGACGCCGAACGCGAGATCGAGGTCTCGACCCGGCGCATTGACGAAATAGGACGGGATATTGCGCGGCTGCAACCGACCGGCGGCGACCTGTTCAGGATGACCGTGCTCGGCGAGGAATATTCCGAACGGAAAGCAGCCGGTCGCGCGCTGATGAAGGAAATCCTGACCCTGCTCCAGTTGCAGCAGGAGGGCGAGGTTCATCTCGCCACCGTTGGCGGCTTCGATCTCGTCTATGAGGGCGAGCGTTTCGACAAAGGAGACCGTTATCGATACGAGACGCTGCTTCGGCGCACCGGCGCCGAATACGAGATCGACCTTGCGATCACCGTGACGCCGCTCGGCGCTATCTCGCGGCTGGAGCATGGCCTTGATGGTTTTGCAGAGGAGCAGCGTCAGTATCGCCGGCGTCTCGAAGAGGCCGAGCATCGTCTGGCCTCCTACCGTTCGCGCGACGGAGGAGCCTTCGCTTTTGCGGATGACCTGAAGGAGAAAAGGCGCGCGCTGCGCGAGATCGAGACTTGCCTGGCCGCAGATCGCGAAAGCGAGACCAACGCAGAGGCCGCATAGCTGCATTGCACAATAAATGTTTTCCAACTGGTCAAAAATCAGGCACAAAGACTGCAGCTGATGCACATGACGGTCTCCTCCCAGTGCCGTCGCAGCAGCTGTTCCCCTCTGGAGGTTAAAGATCTCCACACTTCATGGGCCGCGGTTTTCCGTCGGCCCTTTTTTCTTGGCTGCGGTGGTCGATCGACAATTCGAAGCCTCGACCGGATCGCCGGCGGTCAGTCATTCCACAGACAGGAGAGCGGTATGGCCGCCATTCTCTCGCCAAACGGCAGGATCTTGTCTCCATCGTAGAACACGTATCCAGCTTTGAACGAATTACCGGTTGCGGCAGCAACCTTGCGAAGCCCCTTGAAGTCATGGGCCGCAATGGTGGCGGAAGCTTTGACTCCCAGTCCGATGATATCGCCGACTTCGTCTTCCAGAACGATATCGACCTCGTCCTGATCCTTGTCCCGATAGTGATAGAAGGTCATTTGGGTGTCGCTCCAAGTAGCGAGCCGGAACACCTCGTTTGCGACAAAGGTCTCAAGCAATGCGCCAAACAACGACCGATCTCTGGCGATCCGATCTGACGTCAATCCCGTCAACGCTGCCAGAAGCCCGCTATCCAGGACAAATAGCTTGGGAGTTTTCACGAGCCGCTTTAGCGGATTGCGAAACCATGGTTCGATCCGGCGAACAAGGAACAGGTTCTCGAAGAGTCCGATGTAGCGACGGGCGGTCTTGTCATCGAGGCCGACTTGCCCGGCCAGCTGCGCGAAATTGAGCAGCTGGCCGGAATGATGTGCAAGCGCGCGAAGAAGCTGGGGCATTTGATCGAGGCGTTCAACGTCAGCGATTTCACGAACGTCCCGCTCCACGATCGCGCGAATATACTCTCTCGCCCACGCTGAGCGGCGGCGAGGCTCGGTCCGCGCGACCATATCCGGATAGCCACCGATCAGCACATGTTCGACCAGCTCATGTCCGATCAGCTGATGCTTGGGGGCGACGATATCACCGGCAAATGCCTTGTCGAGGAAGTTGCTCTTCTCTCTGCGGATTTCCGATTGCCCCAAGGGCAGAAGCGTTACGACTTCCATTCTGCCAGCAAGGCTGTCCGACACTGTGGGAAGGGCCAGGATGTTTGCCGAGCCAGTCAGAAGAAAGCGGCCGGGGCGACGATCCTCATCCACCGCGTTTTTGATGGCTCGCAGCAATTCGGGGGCCCGCTGGATTTCATCGAGGATCGCTGAATCGATTTGCCGGATGAAGCCGACCGGATCCGTTCTCGCGGATGCCGAGGTCGTCTCATCGTCAAGGGTAAAGTACGCCCGTTCGTGGCCGAAGGTCGAACGCACAAGCGTGGTCTTGCCGCATTGCCGTGGCCCGTTCACAAGGACGACCGGAGTGTCGCTCATCGCGATTCGTACGCGTGAGGCCACTCCTCTGGGATAAAGTCGGTCGTCGTCGCGCGCATGCATTTTTGATCGGCTCTCCATTGCCATGCAAGCTTCGGCCGTTCGGGAGGCTACACCCGTCCAATCCGGAATTCAAGCTCGTCCAATCCGGAATATGTGATCGTCCAATTCGGAATTAGATGCTGCCAGATTTGAAAGAATTGGGGCATTGCAGGTAGGGAAAGCCGGAAAATAAAGGACGAAGAGGAAGAGGTCGCGGAACAGTTCGAGCTCAATCACCGAGCAGAGGCGCGCCACCATGCAATATAGGGATGGTGGCTACCTTTGCGCTTTCGACCCGATAAAAGATCAGATAATTGCCATGAACGCGCCGGCGGATACCGTGCCGTTCGTGGCGAGGGACGAAGGCGAAGCCGTCTGGACTATCGATGAGATCTTCACATTTGCTGCGCAGCTCTCGGACGAATAAAAGCGTGCGTCGGGGGTGTCCCGCGCGAATAGTCGGCGATCTGCTCAAGATCGTTTTCCGCCTCGTTGGAGAACGCGAGAATCATGCCGATTTTTCGGCCTGTTCGGCCATGGCGCGGTATTTTGCTTCAAGCCGGCCGAAAACATCGCTCGCTGGCTTCGTTCGGCCGGCGTCGGCATCGGCGATTCCGCGCGTGACTGACGCGTCCAGTGCGGCAAGACGGGTCTCGCGGTCCTGGACCAGTCGCACACCTTCCCTCAGCACTTCGCTTTTCGAGCCATAACGACCCGTTTCGACGAGCTGCTGAATGTAGCTTTCGAGCTGCTTTCCCAGATCGGCGCTGATCATTTGATACTCCATTGAACGTGACGGAGGGCAAGAGAGGTCGCTTATCAACTATTATCAATGCTCGAGATTATCCAGATTCAGAATGTGTAAGATGGAATTGGGAAGGTTGAAAGAAGACAGGAAACCCTTGTCGCGGATCGTCCGTTCCGGCGCCGCTTCGCTCAACCGCCCCTTGCGCAACCCTGCCCGTCGTTCTCGCAAGGCTCCGCCACGCTCGCCCTGACGGCCAGGGCGGCTCGGGCGCAGTTGCACCGGCCCGTCCGCTCCGCGGTTCGGGAAGTGTCTTCGAGAAAAAAGAAGACAGGAAGGGTTGGCGAGGCGCCAGTCCGGAAACCTCCCGAAAGGACAGTTACCAATGCACATCATCAAGGTGGATCCCCGCGCGCTGACGGAAAATCCCGACCGGATGCGCCAATCGAAATCCTCGCCGCAGGCCGACGCGCTCATGCTCGCGACGATCAAGGCCGTCGGCATCGTCCAGCCGCCGGTGGTTGCGCCGCAAACCGATGGTGGGAACGGCTACATCATCGATGCCGGCCATCGTCGCGTCCGGCTCGCCATTGCCGCCGGTCTTGAAGAAATTGAAGTCCTCGTCGCTGATGCCGCCAACGACAACGGCGCGATGCGCTCGATGGTCGAAAACAGTGTCCGCGAGGCTCTGAACCCCGTCGATCAATGGCGCGGCATCGAACGCCTCGTTGCTCTCGGCTGGACGGAGGAAGCGATCGCCGTCGCTCTCGCCCTCCCCGTCCGGCAGATCCGCAAGCTGCGCCTGCTCGCCAATGCTCTGCCTGCTATGCTTGAACAGATAGCGCTCGGCGATATGCCATCGGAGCAGCAACTGCGGATTATTGCCGCCGCCGGCCAGGTCGACCAAAAGGAAGTCTGGAAGGCGCACAAGCCCAAAAAGGGTGAGACCGCACCCTGGTGGCAGATTGCCAATGCGCTGACCAAGAAGCGCATGTATGCACGGGATGCGAGCTTCGGTGAAGATCTGGCCCAGGCCTACGGGATCGAATGGGTGGAGGATCTCTTTGCTCCAGCCGACCAGGACGGTCGCTACACCACCAATGTCGAGGGCTTCCTCGGCGCCCAGCACGAATGGATGACCGCCAACCTGCCGAAGCGCGGCGGCATCGTCGAGGTCAACAGCTGGGGCCAGCCGGAATTGCCGAAAAAGGCAAGCCAGGTCTACGGCAAGCCGTCGAAATCCGACCACACGGCACTCTATCTCGATCGTGACGGCAAGATCCAGACGGTGCATTACCGGATGCCGGAAACAGCAAAGCCAAAGGACGCCGGCGGCGGATCCGGTGAAGGTGGCGAAGGCGCTGGCCTGGTCGCCAAGCCACAGGCCCGCCCTGAAGTCACACAGAAGGGCCATGACATGATCGGCGACTTCCGCACCGACGCTCTCCATGATGCGCTCGGCCGCGCGCCAATCGAGGATAGCATGCTGATGGCCCTGATGGTGCTGGCCTTCTCCGGCCAGAATGTTCGGGTGGACTCCGGTGCAGACGGGACGTTCTACGGAGGCAAGCGGTTCACGCGCCATGCAGTCGCCCTGTTCGATCAAGATGGCAAGCTGTCCTTCGACCAGGACACGCTGCGGGTGGCAGTCCGCTCCATTCTGATCGATGTCCTGTCATGCCGCCGCGGCATGTCGAATAGCGGCATGATCGCTCGCATCGCAGGCCAAGCGATCGGCGCGGACCAATTCCTGCCGAACATGGGTTCGGAAGAGTTCCTTTCGTGCCTGTCGCGGCAGGCATTGGAAACCTCTTGCCAGGAGGCGTCGGTCCAGCCGCGGCCGAAAGTTCGAGAAACCCGCGCGGCGTTCATCGAGCATTGCGCCAGTGAGCATTTCGTCCATGCGTCGGCGCGCTTTGCGCCGTCGTCAGACGAGTTGCTCGACTGGATCCGCGCAGGTGCTGCCACGGATATCATCGGCACCGGATCTCAGAACGGGGCGGACAGCGATCTGGATGATCCATCGGACGACGAGACAGAACCGGATCCTGACGACACGGCCGCAGATGATCCGCAGGAGCCGGATCCGGCGACTGGCGAAGAGAATGACGATGGCGTCGATCAGAGGGCGGCAGCGTGAGTGCCGCCGTTCAATCGAACATGGCAATATCCATCCCCGATCTTTCGGGGGTGGAGTTTGCCACCAGCGCGGACGGCTTGCCCGTCGCCTGCATCGCGGAGACTGCCGGTCACAATCGCGATCTGGCGAAGCTGAACCGGCTACACGCCCGCATGTCAGCAAGCACCCCATGGGGCGGCTCGCAGATGGCGACCATCTACGCCGAGGGCGTCGTCTCCCATATGACATCAGGCCATGGCGGCTTTCATCTGTCGGCAGATCGCAATGCCAAGGTCCATCCCCTGCTGCGCAAGGACACGCCCTGGTACGAGGAAGATGCCGAATGGGCAATCGTCGCGATCAGCTTTCCGGACCTGTTCACCGCCTATGAGCGGTCGGTGGCTGAAAAGACGATCCGCGACACCTGGCCGGATGCCTGGGAGAAGATCCATGGCTGCCCACTGGCCGAGGGAGAGAGCTGGGCCAAGGATCGCCGGGCGTTTGATCAAGGACATGCGGCTGACTTCATCGTCATGTCCGCGATCCGGTCGGAGCAGCACGCCGGGATGACCGAGGTCGTGGCCATGGTCGGCGGAGGCCGAGTCCCTGGTCGCTTAGAGCGCCGGTTCCTGGTGCCAAGCGATGAATATGTCGCTCGCGGCCCGTTCGGCTTCGTCATCAATGGGGCCCGCCACGCTGCATATTATGGACCGTCCTCCTTCATGTTCCGGCGACGCCAGGCGAATGGGGCATGATCAACCCCCTCGCCTCGAAGCCACCGTCGAAAGCAATCGCCGTTCTGGTCGAGACGCGGTTGCTTGCGGGCGTCTTCTCCCGTTCACGGTCTTGGTAAACATGGCGGGCATGGTCATGTCGCTTTCTCTCGGCTTGGGACTGATATCGGACCCGAGCCGGACTGCCCTTCTTGTTCGTTGCGGCCTGAACCGGCGGCCGGTCGTTTCAAGGCCGCTTTCGCGCCGCGGGGCGGCCGCTCCAGCCTCTCTGCGCAAGGACAAGCTCGCGGTTTGCGCAGGCCAGGACCTGCTCGCCCGCCAAGCCTGCCCTGCTGGTTCGGCCGGCTCGGACCTGTGAAGCCGCCCGTCCCTTGCCGGTTCCTTGTCGTCCGCATCGAAGGGCAGACCGGCACGGGCCGGAACCGCTTCGGCAGCCAGGAAAGGAACTGACATGACCAAGTCCGCCAGCCCCAACCGCTCGAACGCAAGAACCTCGCAGCTCAGAAAGGGCGCCACCCTCGAAATGGTCCGCCTCTCCTGCCCCGACACCACCCAGGCCCTCAAGATCGCCGAGAGCTTCGGCACACCAGCCGTCGACAGCGATGGCATTCGCGATCTGCACGAGCGGCTGATCGTCGAGACCGCCGACAGCCTCTCGGAAGGCCTTGGCGAGAAGGCCATGCAGATCCATCTGCAGCGGATCGTCGGGGCCTTCGTCGGATCGGCACATGGGGCCGGCCAATTCTACTCCCGCGCGGTCACCGAGGCGCGCGACGCCACCGCCAAGGCATCCAACGATGCGCGCGATGAGGATCTCGATGGTCCGGTCGGCTATGACAGCGCCGCCCAGCGCAAGCGGGAGTTCGCGGCCGACATGGGCGTCCAGTCCCACGCGCTCAGAATGGCAGCCGAGGGCGCCGTGGCCGCCTACGAGCGGGTCGTCGGCGAGACCTGGAAACCCTTCGATCGTCCGATCGAGAACCCGGCTGCATCCCTCAATCGCAAGGCCGCCGAAGCGCAGATGGCGGCGTTGGGATGACGGAGTTGGCGGGGCCCCGCCCCGCCCATTCTCTTCTCGTCACGGCTGGCGCCAACGGCGCCGGCCTTTTCTCCTAACGAAGGGAAAGTGACGCGCGCCCATCGCCGCCCGTCCCGGTCGGTGGTCCTGCAGGGGCCGGACGCCCATGCAACGGCTTCGCCGTCCTCCACGCTGTTGCGGCCGTTCCGGTGCATGGCCACCCGATCAGCCCCTGACTTCGGACCTCCGTGACGGACCGCGATGGGCGCGGTCCCGGACATGGAGAACGAAATGATGAGCAAGAAGGCAAGTACGGATCGGGCCGACATCTACACGCGCATCACGGAGCGTATCGTCGAGGATCTCGGACAGGGCGTGCGCCCCTGGGTAAAGCCGTGGAACGCGGACAACATGAATGGCCGCATCTCGCGACCGCTGCGTCATAGCGGCCAGCCCTATTCTGGCATGAACATTCTTCTCCTCTGGGCGGAGCAGATGTCGCGCGGCTTTTCCTCGCCGATATGGATGACATTCAAGCAAGCGCGCGAGCTTGGCGCGACTGTTCGCAAGGGCGAGTCCGGATCGACGGTCGTGTTTGCCAGCCGGTTTACGAAGTCTGAGCCCGATGGCGAGGGCGGCGAAGTCGACCGGGACATTCCCTTCCTCAAGGCCTATTCGGTCTTCAATGTCGAACAGATCGACAGGCTGCCCGAGCACTACTATCGTCGGCCCGAACCCGTTGTCGATCCTGTCGGACGGATCGAGCATGCCGACCGGTTCTTTCGCAATACAGGTGCCGTCATCCGCCATGGCGGAAATCAGGCCTTCTATGCCCCAGGGCCGGACCTGGTCCAGATGCCGCCCTTCGAAACCTTCAGGGATGTCGCAAGCTATTATGCGATACTCAGCCACGAGGTAACGCATTGGACGGCGCCGGGTCATCGGGTCGGGCGCGATCTATCCCGCTATTGCAAAGACAAGACCGAGCGCGCCCGAGAAGAATTGATTGCCGAACTCGGCAGCTGCTTTCTCTGCGCGGATCTCGGCATTGTCCCCGAGCTCGAGCCAAGGCCCGATCACGCAAGCTATCTGGCATCGTGGCTTACTGTCCTCAAGAACGACAAGCGCGCGATCTTTCAAGCGGCGGCTCATGCCCAGAAAGCCGTGAATTTCCTCGAGGCACTGCAGCCGGGTGTCGCCGAGGAGCAGAGGGCAGCATGACGTGGCAAAGGGACACGGCCTCATGCGGATTGATCCAATTCAATCTGCCGATACCGTGAAGCGTTGCCTACGGACGGCGGTTGACTGCCCCAATTGGGTCCCGTTGCCGTCAGGATCAAAATCCGTTCGGGCTTGACGGTCGTCATGAGCCGATCAGGATCGGCCGTCCTGAACAAGGGCGGCCGGCGCCTCGACAGGCTCTGCAGCGAGCGGCATGTCTGGTTCGGTTCGCAAATCGACCTCTCCCCAGATCGATGTCTTTCGATCGGCTGGTCTCACCTTCCGCGACGGCTTGATCTCGACGATGAACGGTTTTGCCTGCTTTGCCATATGTCCTCCCGGCGGCGATGAGCGAGCGCGACGATACCGTGCGGAGGGCCGATCGCAAGCGAGCCCGGCCGGAAATTCCGCGAGGATGCGCGTCTTCCCCTGATTTTTGAGGGGTGAGCTGCCGCCGGACCATGGATCGGGCCGCAAACTGGACTCGATAGGCGCCATTCTCTTCCTCCTTTTTTCGTCGCCTTGCCGGCGACCCATGCGCGGTCTCGATGGGGCTTGTCTGACCGCGGAACGGCTTTGCCTCGATCGTCTTCCCGCAACGGCAAGCCGCAATTTTCTTAACCCCTGTCGGCTTTGCCGCCATTCCTCGCCCTCTAACAAAATTGCGACTTGCCGCCCTCCATTGCATTGCGGCCTGTTAGGTGCGGTCCGATCGTCCCCGGTCTGTTCGACAGCCATCGAGGCCGCGATGGGCGCGGCCCGATAAGCGAAAAGGACTTAAAGACAATGGCAACCATCGGCACGTTCACCTCCACCGAAAATGGCTTCAGCGGCTCGATCCGCACGCTGGCTCTCAACGTCAAGGCCCGCATCTCCCGCATCGAAAGCCCTTCAGACAAGGGGCCGCATTTCCGGATCTACGCCGGCACCGTCGAGCTCGGCGCCGCCTGGCAGAAGACATCGGAGCAGACGCAGCGCGACTATCTGTCGATCAAGCTCGACGATCCGAGCTTCCCCGCCCCGATCTACGCGACCCTCACCGAGGTCGAGGGCGAGGCTGGCTACCAGCTGATCTGGTCCCGCCCCGCCAGGGATTGACGAGGCGGCGGCCCCCGCCGAAAGGCGGGGGCCAATCTTCTGCAGCCGTATCCCTCGTCCAAATGGGGAGGTGACGGGAAGACCCTACGGGCGTCAGCGCAACTCGCCGCCCGGCATCGTCCGGCACAGGCGCGCGAGCCAGCGGCAGAAAGCGCGGGCAAGCTCGGGATTGGCGCTGCGATCGAGCGCATAGGCGCGATAGTGCATGCCGCTCGGCGTCCGGCTATCGTCGACCACCTCGAGCATGCCGTCGCGGACATAGTGACCGACGAGGATCTCCGGCGCCACAAGCAGGCATTTTCCGGAGAGAACGGCTGGTAGAGCGAGGTAATGGTGCTCGACGCGGGCGCCGGCAATGATATCCCTGTTCGCCAAACCCATGGCGCGAAGCCATGTCGGCAAAATATCCGGCCGCGAGGTGATCGACAGGATCGGCAATGAGCGGAACTGTCCGTTCGCTTTGCCACGAAGATGGGCCGGCGCTCCAACCAGGACGAGCTGTTCCTGGTGGATCTCCCAATGATCCGAGGGCTCGACGATCGAAAGGTCACGCGTCAGGAGCACATCGAAGCGATCTGAGGCGCCTGGTGTTGCAAGCGAGGTGACGACGTCGACGGTCGCCCCTCCCATGTCCCTTGAGAACGCGTCCAGATGTGGAACGAGGATATGGGTCGCAAAGGTCGCGAGCGAGGTGCGCAGGACGAGGCGGTTGACGTCTGCGAGATTCTTGCGGCGCATGCGATGGGCGGTGAAGCAGATCGTCTCCAGCGGCTCGCTGACCGCACCCGCAAAGAGCCGCCCATAGTCTGACAGATCGCTCATCCGTCCGCGCCGCTCAAACAGGCTCGCTCCGAGATACTCCTCGAGAACGAGCAGGTGGCGGCTGATCGAGCTCTGCGTCGTCGACAGCGCGCGTGCCGCCTTCGACACACTGCGCTCGCGGGCGATCGCGACGAAAGCGCGAATGGCGTTGAGTGGGACATCCTGATTGTCGGCGGTCAAGGTGGTGCGCGGGAACGGTTCCCGTCCTCTAACATATATTAAATTCCATATGTAAATTATAATGTACAATCGCATTTTGCGATATTTGTCAATCGGCTGTCGCCGCCGGGCACTATCCCATCGTCATCCAAGGTGCGGACCGTATGATCTTCGGCGGTCACAAGCTCTTGAAAATAAAGGGGATCATCTACCGCCGATCCTTGGGTGAACCGCATCGCCGCTGGAATATTCAAACCGAGCGGCATGCGCACAATGAGCGGGAAGAAATGGGACCGGACGGAAAATGACTGCCATAGAGTTGAACAGTATCGTGAAAAATTTCGGCCCGGCGCAATGCCTGCGCGACGTGTCGCTTGCGATCGCCAGCGGCGAGTTCCTGACCATTCTCGGCCCGTCCGGTTGCGGCAAGTCGACCTTGCTGCGTATCCTTGCCGGACTGGAACGCCAGGATAGCGGAACGGTTTCGATCGGCGGCAGGATCGTCGATGCGATCCCGCCGAAAGAGCGCGACGTCGCTATGGTCTTCCAGTCCTATGCGCTCTATCCGCACATGACGGTCGCCCGCAACATGGCGCTGCCGCTGACAATGCGCCGCCTGTCTTTCTGGCAGCGGCTGCCGTTTGTCGGGCGCCTTTTGCCCGGGACATCGGCCATTCGCTCGGAAATCGATCGGGAGGTGGCGGCGATCGCTGCGGCTCTCGGCATCGATCGCCTCATCGACCGAAAGCCGGGTCAGCTGTCGGGCGGCCAGCGGCAACGCGTGGCGCTCGGCCGGGCGATGGTGCGCCGGCCGGCTGCCTTTTTGATGGACGAGCCGCTCTCCAATCTGGATGCCAAACTGCGCGTCGGCATGCGCGCCGAGATCAAGCAACTGCATGAAGAGCTCGGCATCACCTTTGTCTACGTGACGCATGATCAGGCCGAAGCCATGACACTCTCAGATCGCGTTGCCGTCATGGCGGAAGGGGAACTGCTTCAGCTTGGCGCGCCGCAGGAGATTTATATGCGTCCCGCCGATCGCCGCGTCGCGGAGTTCATTGGCTCGCCCAAGATCAACATGCTACCAGGTGTGACCGGTGAAAACGGGCGAGTTCTCGTCGCCGGCACGGCGCTGCAGCTCTCAACGGGCTGCGCGCCCGGCGAAGCGATGTCGGTCGGCATCCGCGCCGAGGCGGTTGGACTGGCCGGTGATAGCGCCGGCAGCGCTTTCACCGGATGGCTCAGAATGATCGAGCATATGGGCTCCGACCTCTTCCTCCATGTCGAGATCGCCGGCGTCGCACCGCTGCTTGTTGCCCGCACGCCGGCATCCGCTTTCTCCGGGCTCGCCCTTGGGCAGACACTCCATCTGTCGGTCGATGCATCCTCCACGCTTCTCTTCAATGGAAGCGGGCGGCGCGTCGACGCGATGGACGGGGCGAAGACGGCAAGGCAGATCATGGAAAGGCAAATGGCGTGACCATCCGCAGAATCACCCGAAGATCTTTCCGTAGCCAGCCGGCTTCGCCCTCCCCCGCCCCTTCCGCGACCGGAGCTCTGCTCGCGAGACCGAGATCGATCCGACACGACCCTCGCCATACGGCGTCCGCCTTTGCCCTCGCAGCCCCCGCCGTGCTCTTGCTTCTTGTCCTCTATGGCCTGCCGACCCTCGCCGTCCTCGTCATTTCGGTTTCGGACTGGCGCTTCGGATCGACGCAGCTTGCTTTCGTCGGACTATCGAATTTCGCCGGCGTCCTGTCCGACCCGGGCTTTCGGGCGTCCCTTGCCAATACCGTTACCTATGTGGCGATCGTCCTGCCGGGCACGGCCGGCCTCGGCCTCGTCATCGCCTTGCTGATCGAGAGCAGGCCAAGCTTTCGCGCGATTTACCGCGCCATCCATTTCCTGCCCTTCATGGCGACGCTGTCGGCCATGGCGATCGCCTGGGATGCGCTCCTCAATCCGAGCGTCGGGCTCGTCAATCACATACTGACATCGCTCGGATTTTCGGCCGTAAACTGGTTGAACGACGACAGAACCGTGTTGCCGGTTCTCGCGGCAATCGGCATCTGGCAGGGGCTGGGCTATGCCATGGTGCTGTTCATGGCCGGCCTGAAATCCATTCCGGGCGAACTCTATGACGCAGCCCAGATCGACGGCGCCGATGGGTGGCTCGACCGGCTATGCACCGTGACGCTGCCAATGCTCGCTCCGGTGACGATGTTCGTGGTGATCGTCGTCGCGCTCAGGGCGCTTCAGATCTTCGATATCGTCCAGATCCTGACCAAGGGCGGCCCGGGCCATGCGTCCGAAATGCTTCTTTATACGCTCTACCGCGAGAGTTTCGACTATCTGCGCGCCGGTCAGGGAGCGGCGATCGCCATGATCTTCCTTGGCCTCGTCGTCGCGCTGACGCTCACCCAGGCCCGTTTCATGGACAGTAAGGTCCACTATCAATGAGCCTTGCAGCAAATCATTTCCCGGCTGGGAAACTGGCCGCCATCGCCCGGCATGCCGTTCTTATCGTAACCGGCCTCATGGTGCTTGCGCCCTTTCTCTGGATGCTGATCCTGTCGGCCAAATCCCCACAGGACATGTTTACCGACGGCATTTCCCTGCTGCCGCGCGACCTTTCGTTCATCGGCAATTATCGGCGGGCGCTGACGGCGACGCCGCTCGCCCGCTACATGCTGAACGGCGTGATCGTCTGTGGCTCCATTCTCGCATTGCAGATCGTCGTTGCGGCGCCTTGCGCCTATGCGCTCTCGAAGCTGCGCTTCTACGGTCGCGACCTCATCTTCGTGCTGGTTCTCGTCGGCCTGATCCTGCCGCATCAGGTCCTCTTCCTGCCGCTGTTCATTCTTGCGGCGAGGCTCGGCATCCTCGATTCCTACGCGGCGCTGATCTTGCCCTATGCGGTCTCGCCCTTCGGGATCTTTCTCTTTCGTCAGTTCTTCAGGACGATACCCGACGACATCGTCCATGCGGCGCGGCTGGACGGTCTTTCCGAAGCCGCCATCGTCTGGCGCATCATGGTGCCGATGGCGCTTCCGGCCCTTGTCGCCTTTTCGATCTTCTCGATCGTGGCGCACTGGAACGACCTGTTCTGGCCATTGATCGCCGTGCACAGCCAGGAGCTGATGCCGCCATCGCTCGGCGTCGTCGCCTTCAAAAACGAGGAGGCGGGAAGCGACTATGGCGCGCTGATGGCGGCTGCAACCATCGTCGTTTCACCGCTTCTGGTCGCCTTTCTCCTCGCGCAACGCTGGTTCATCGACGGCCTGACCGCCGGCGCCGTCAAATAGAATTCACCCTCAAGCAAGGATCTTTCCGATGCCGATCACCCGTCGCTCCATTCTGGCTGCCGCCGCCCTTTCCGCTGCGGCCATCGCAACCAAAGCCATGGCCGCTTCAAACACGCCTATCCGGCTAACGGCCGATACGGCGGCCCTTTATCGCGACATATTCGCGATCGGGCTTGCCGGACTCGCGCGGACCGATCCCGCGCTGCGGGTCGAGATCGCCTGGACGCGCGACTATACCGAGACGCTGCAGCAGTCGCTGCGCGACAAGCTCGTCGGCAACGGGCCGGACATCGGTCTGCATGCACACAACAATATCGCCATGCTGGCGCGCCGCGGCGACGTCGTCGCCCTTGCGGGCGCGGCGAGCGACCATATCGCCTCACCGATCGGCCGCATCGAAGGCCGCCAGTTCGGAATCCCCTTCACCTGCTCCGTGCCGGTCGTCTATATCAATCGATCGCTCGTGGCCGGAAGCGACAGGCAGCCGGCGAGCTGGGATGACGTTCTGGCTCTTGCAGCAACCGCTCAGTCGCCAAGCCGCAGCGGATTTTTCAATTTCGCGACCGACGGCAGCTGGACCTTCATGGCCCTGATCGAGAGCCTCGGCGGCAGGATTGTCGATGGACCTGGCACCGACATCGCCTTCGACACGGCCGAAGGGTTGGAGGCGATGGAGATCCTCGGCGCCTTTGCCAAGCTGCGAAAGGGCGACGTGCTGACCGCCTCGCAGGCAAGGCAGGCCTTCTCGTCCGGTGCACTTGCGGTTCACGTCGACACGACGAGCCGGCTGCGCTTCTTTGAGGAACAGGCAAGGGGCAAGTTCGATCTCGATGTCGCACCATTCCCCCTGAAGAACAATGGCCAGGCGCGCATCCCGCCCTCCGGCGGCTCGCTTGCCATCATGACCGCGGAACCTTCAAGGCAGGCGGATGCCTGGCGCATCATTCGCTCGCTGCTGTCGCGCGAGGTGCAGATGGAAATCATGAACAAGACCGGGTTCATCCCGGGACTCGCCGTCTTCGGAAGCGATCCAACGGTCAAGGCCGCGCTGGCGGCGACGCCACATTTCCAGGCGATCGCGCCGTCGCTTGCCGTTCTCGGTCCCTGGGCGAGCTTTCCCGTCGACAATCCCGCTCGTGCCGACAAGGCTGTCCAGGACGCGCTCGCCGACCAGGCGGCTCTCAAGACAACTGCGAAGCAGACGCTGGCGCGTATCGTCACGGCGGTGCGCAATGGCTGATCATCAGATGCGCGTAGCCTTGGCCGGAGCGGCGAACCCGGAACCCTCATTTCCCGGCCAAGCGGAGACGGTTGCCGATCGGTCCGGCGTCATTGCCATCGACTTTGACAGGATGTGCCGCCATAGGCTGGCACGGGTGCGCGATGCTATGGAGGCTCGCGACTGCGATGCGCTGCTCCTCTTCGATCCCGTCAATATCCGCTATGCGAGCGGCGCACGGAACATGCAGATCTGGGCCATGCGCAATGCAGCGCGCTATTGCCTGATCCTGCGCGGCGGGCCGTTGATCCTCTTCGAAATCGGCGGACGGCCGGAGCCGGCTGCCGGACTTGTCGCCATCGACGAAATACGGCGGTCCCGGCCCTGGTTCTACTATTATGCCGGAGCGCATGCGCAGGATCACGCGCGCGACTTCGCCCGGGAGATTGCCGGCATCATGGCGGACTGGCAGGGCGGAGCCGATCGACGCCTGCTCGCGGTCGATCGCTGCGATGCGCTCGGGATCGCCGCCTTGCAGGAATGCGGTCTTGAGCCAATCGATGCCCAGGCATTGATGGAACAGGCAAGGCGGATCAAGAGCGAGGACGAGATCGGTGCGATCAGGCAATCGATCGCCGTCTGCGAACTCGGCATCGACCGCATGCGCTCGGCGCTCCAACCCGGCATCTCGGAAAACGCCCTATGGTCGATCCTGCATCAGACCAACATCGAAAAGGGCGGCGAATATATCGATACGCGCCTTCTAAGTTCCGGCACCCGCACCAATCCCTGGTATCAGGAGGCAAGCGCCAAGCTCATTGCGGCAGGCGAACTGGTCAGCTTCGATTGCGACTTGATCGGACCACTCGGCTACGGCGCCGACCTCTCGGGCGCATTTGTCTGCGGCCGCGATCGGGCGTCTCCAGCCCAGCGCGAGCTCTATCGCCGCGCTTACGATCAGATCGAGCACAATAGCAGCCTCCTGGCTGTCGGCTCGCCGTTTCGCGAGATCGTCGCAGGCGCGAAGCGCTTGCCCGAGCAGTATCATCAGTTCCATCGCATCGCCCATGGCAATGGCATGGCGACGGGTGAGTTTCCGGCAATCGGCGGCAGGCCGGGCTTTGCCGAGCCGCCGATCCATGACGGCGTGCTCGAAGAGGAGATGGTTCTGTGCGTCGGCAGCTATGCCGGTCTCAGATCCGGCGGCGAAGGCGTGAAACTGGAACGGCAGTTCGTTCTTCGCGAAAACGGTCCCGTGGCTTTGTCGCGTTCGCTCAAGGACCCCGCCTTCATCGCGATTTGAGCCGCCATGGTCCAGGTCGTCGAACCACGGGCACCGTCGCACAAAAATCAGGAAACCGACATGCAAAAGCCGATAGACCTCAGGCGCGTCACCTCGCCTCTTCTGTCTGAGATTGACGAGGGTGTGTCTCAGACGCTCGCCGGATTGCGCGAGCGCTGGCAGCCCTCCACCGAGCTGCGCCAGCATCGCAGGCTCGGCACCGAGCGCGATCGGCATGCCGCCGCAACCTTCCTTGCCGCGCGCTACGGCACGCCGCTCGATCCGGATCGCATCCTGCTTGCCAATGGAACGCAGAATGCGCTTCTGCTTCTGCTTTCAGCACTCGTCCCGCGTGGCGGCACGGTTCTGGTGGAAGCAATGACCTATCGTCAGATCCGCGACGTTGCCGCCATGCTCGGCCTCAATCTCGTCTCGGTCGCTCTTGACGAGGACGGTCTCTTGCCGGATGCGTTCGAGGCGGCCTGCAGGCTGCATCGCCCAAGCGTGCTTTATTGTATTCCGACAGTACAGAATCCGAGCGCGAGCATCATGTCCGCCGAACGGCGCCAAGTCGTTGCAAACATCGCTCGCCGCCACGGCGTCGCCATCATCGAGGACGAGGCGCAGGGCCTTATCCCGAGAGATGCGCCGGCGCCGATTGGATCTATTGCGCCCGACATCACGTGGACCGTCACCGGCCTGTCGAAATGCCTTGCCGTCGGGTTGCGGATCGCCTATGTCGTGGCGCCGAGCGCGGCGATCCTGCACGAGACAATCGCCCCGTTTGAGGACATGGCCTTCTGGTATGTATCGGCGGTGTCGGCGGCTCTTCTTCTCCACCACATCGAGAGCGGTGCCGCATTTGCGCTTACCGATGCCGTCCAGCGCGAGGCGCAGCATCGGCAAGAGGTCGCCGCGCGGCTCCTGCCCTCAACCATGCTCAAGAGCGGGCATGGCCTGCACATCTGGCTTTCGTATCCTGGTGTGCGCGGGGACGAGGCAAGGGCCGCCGCATTCAACGCCGGCGTCCTCGTGCGCAGCGCCTCGGAATATTCGGTCGACGGCGATAGAGACCTGCCTGGCATTCGCGTCTCTCTTGCCGATGTCTCACGCGAGGATCTTATTGTCGGGCTTACGCTACTCTCGGGCGCGGTCTCTCCCCCCGCTGGCACCCAGCACTGAAAGAATTGATCCAGCTGCGACCAGAGCAAGCCCGAGAAAAGTCGTGCCACCATGCTGTTCCCCGAAAGCCACGATCCCGACGGCGACGCTCATGGGCAGACGCACGAAATCGAACGCCGTGCCGCTGACAAGGCGCGCGCGTCGATATCCTTCAGTCAGGCTCAGCTGGGAAATGGCGGCAAACGTGCCGATTGCGGCGAGAAGGGTGAGCGCAGGCGGGCTCGGCCAGGTCCAGTTCATGAACGCAAGCGGCGCGGCCATGATCGTACTCCATGCCATGAAGCCGGCGGCAATCGCGGCCGGGTGCTCATCAACGGCGAGGAGCCGCACCGACATGGTTGCAAGGCTGCCGAGTCCAGCTCCAAGAACAGCGAGGAGAAGCCATGGGGTTACAAGCTGCAGGGAGGGTCTGACGACCAGCAGCATGCCGCAAAAGCCCAGGAGGAGCGCAGTGACCAATAACCGTTCCGGTCGTTCTTTCAGGACGATTAAGCCGAGAAGGAAAGACCAGATGGGGGTCGTGTAGAACAGGCCGGAGACGTCGGAGATCCGCATGTTCGCGAGACAGGCCGCATAGCAGCCAAAGCTCGCAAAGCCGAAGAGCGAGCGCCAGACGAGGCGGTGCGAGCGGAGAAGCCGGGGAATTGCCGTGCGGCATTCCTTCAACACCAAGAGATAGACCAGACAAGCGACTGTGCTTCGGAAAAACACGACCTCAAACGTCGGCAGGTCAAGTGTCGGCAACTTCATCAGTGAGGACATGGCGACGAAGCTCGCCCCCGACAGGACGAGCCAGGCAAGCCCACCCACCTCACGTCGAAGCATCGAGCAAGCCTCCTACCGCAGCAAATAAGCAAGGCGGGAAACAGCAAGACGCAGGTTTGCCTCTTGTCGCACCTCGCAAAAAGACAGGCGCAGGCCAGACATTGCCGGTGTGGCTTGAGGGCTGGCGGCAAATTGAATGCCGGGACGGATCAGTATTCCGGCCGTGCAGGCGGCAGCCGCGATCTCCTCGGCGTCCGTCGCGGTCGGGATCCAGACATGCAGGCCGCCGGGTCTCTCCAGCAGTGCCGGACGGTTCAGGATTTCGCCGACGATGGCGCGCCTACCGGTCGCTATCCTACGGATTTCCTTGGTTGACTCGGCCGCGATACCGGTTGTGATCAGCGCCTGTGCGAGCTCGGCCTGCAGGGCGGCGACGAACCACATCGACATCCTGCCGAAACGCGCCATGATCGCCTCGGCATCGTCAACACTTGGCGCCATGACATATGCGACCCGCATGCCCATCACGACAGTCTTGGCGAGCCCCATGACGTACCAGCAGCGCTCCGGCGCGATGGTTGAAAGCGGCGGCGGCCCATCCTCGAGCAGCAGCGCCTGCGCATCATCCTCGATGACGACAACGTCATGTTCACGGGCGACCGTGCAGATCTCCATCCGACGCTCGAGCGGCATCACCGTCGCCGTCGGATTTTGCAATGTCGGGATCGTATAGAGGACCTTGATCCCGGGATTTGCCCGGCACGCCTGCGCCAGAGCGGCAGGGTCGAGCCCGTCACGGTCCATGCGAATGCCCTCTATCTTGAAGCCGAGGATGCCCGACAGCGCCTGCATGTTGGGATAGGTCATCTCTTCCGTGAGAAGCGTCCCCTGACGGCCGACGAGGTGGTTCAGCAGGAGGAACAGGATGTTGAGCGTCCCATTGGTGACGATCATGCGGCCGATTGCGGGCATGAAACCGAGTCGCTGCGAGATCCAACCCGCACCCGCGAGCCGGTCCTCCTCGGTCCCCCGGGGTCGGTTCGTCCGCAGCAATCCGCCGGCATCCTTGGTGTTCAGCCGGCTTGCGAGGCTGTCGGCGAGCGAGGCTTCGAGCCTTTCGACGATTGGCGGAACGGCGCGCGAGAGGTCTATGATGCGATCAGACATGACAAGTCTCCCTTGATGGCTGTTGCTCAGCGTGGCGACGATAAGCTCCTTGCGACGAGCGCGACGGATAGGACGGCGGCCGTGAGCACGATTACCGCATAGCTGCGACCGCGCGGCGCCGGTACGGAAACGGGTGCAATGTGGAGAACGGCGAGGACGGCAAATCCACTGGTCACGATGGCGCCGAAACTCGCAGCGGGGAGCCACGGCCTGCCCAGAAGCAAGAGCGCCAATAAGGGCACGTCATAGGAGAGCGGTACGCCTTCAAACCGACCGCTTTGCAATCCGAAGACGCTGAAGTTGGAAAGCCGGAGTGCACCGACGACGACGAGAAGCGCACCGATCGGATAGGCCGCAGGCAGCCAGCCGGTTGCCTGGATCAGCGCCAGCGCCGGGACCACCGCCCCATAGAGTAGGTCGTTGAAGCCGTCGAGCCCTTTGCCCACGGAGGCGATGTCGGGACCGCGATCTCGGGTTCGTCGCGCGACGACGCCGTCAAGCTGGTCTGCCAGCATCGACCAGAGCGCAAGCGCGACTGCAAGTTCAATCCTGCCGGCAAGGATCGCCTGGAGTGCTGCGGCGGAAAGTGCGATCCCGGCCACTGTGATCGCGTTGGCCGGATCGCGAAGAAAGGAGATCATCGGCACCCCTTCCCGTCGTTCCGTTGCGACCTCTCATGGGTCCCGAAAATCGCCTCGGCGATCGACAGGTCGTCGGGACTGTCGATCTCGTACCATTTGAGATCGCCACAGTGCACAGCGGTAAGGTCGAGCCTGCCTTGCTCAATCAGCTGCTGCAGGATCTGTTCGAGATAAAGGTTGGTCCCGCCGGCGGCATGCTGCGCATCGAGCTCTGGCAGCAGATGGTCGTGAAGGGTCGCGGCACCGAACCGAAACAGGTTTACGGTCTTGAAGAGAACGGGCCGGTCCTCATGAAGGTCCGCGGCGGTCTGCCCGGTTCTCAGCTCGATGATACGCCGCTCGCCATCGAGCAGCACCGCGGATCCCTGCATGCGATGATCGAAGACGGCAACCGCCGCGGCATCCTTGGCCGGATCGGATACGAGGCGGTCGAGAACCGCCCGTTCGAAGACAATGTCACCCTCGAGCAGGAACAGGCTGCCGGACAGGAGTTCACCGCGCGCAAGCCAGAGGGAATAGGCGCTGCCTGTTTCGGCAAAGCGCTCGGATTCGATATAGCGTACCGCCATCGCGCCGTAATGGGCGCCAATGGCATACTGGATGGCATGCTTGCGATAGCCGACGACGATCGTCACCTCGGTGACGCCGACGGCCTGCAATTGCGCGAGCGCATTGCAGAGGATCGAAACGCCGTTCACTTCCACCAGAGGTTTCGGGCGCAACGCGGTGAGCGGCTGCAGGCGGGTACCCCTGCCGGCAGCTAGAATGATTGCCTTCGTCGGTGTCTTGGATGCCGTCATGACACGCGCCTTTCAGGAGTTGGTCGCCTCGGAGATCGAAACCTCCTCGAAGCGCTCGATTTGGGTGACGAGACGCGCACAGCCCTCCTTCACCAGATGTGCGTCGACCCCGTATGACAGCCTAAGGCCCGTCGGGTCGCCAAAGGCGTGCCCTGTCACGGCTGCGACCCCGGCCCTTGCCAGCAACCCGTCGACCGCAGCACGCGCCATTTGACTGGAGATTGTCCCGTTCGTCCTCCCAAGGAGCGGCGCTAGGTCGAGATAGAAATAAAAGCCGCCATCGGCGCGCGGCGGCGCGATGCGCGTCAATCGGGCGAGCTCCTCAAGTCCGATTTCGCGTGTCGCCTTGAGCCTTTCCTGCAGCTGCGTCTCAAAGGATCCGTCATCATGGATGAGGTGGTGCAGAACCGCCTGCTGAGCGATGACATTCGGGTTCGACGTCGTATGGCTCTGCAGCGCCGCGACTGCGGCGACAACCGCCTTCGGTGCGGCGAGATAGCCGATCCGCCATCCGGTTAGCGCAAGGCTCTTGGAAAACCCGTTGACGATCACGGTCCTCGAGCGCATCTCGGGCGCAAGCGCGACGATCGAGTGATGCGTCAGGCCGTTATGGACAAATGTGCCGTAGCATTCATCGAAAATGATCCACAGGTCACGGCGAAGCGCAAGGTCAGCGATCGCGGAGAGGGTGGCGGAGTCGTAGACGGCGCCTGTCGGATTGTTGGGTGTGTTGACGACGATCGCGCGGGTGGCGTCCGTGATCGCGGCTTCGATCTCGCGGGCGCGGGCGACAAAGCCCGCCGGTTTCGTATCGACATGGACAGGCCTTGCGCCGGCTAGCAAAGCCTGCGCCGGAAATGTGCTCCAATAGGGCGCGGGAATGATGACCTCGTCACCCGGGTTGAGGAGCACCATCGCCGCATTGAAAAGCGCCTGTTTGGCGCCGGTCGTCACCGCAATCTCCTCGCATCCGTAGGTTTGGCCCGTGTCTTGCGACACCTTGCGCGCCAGTTCGAGGCGCAGGTCGAGCGATCCGATCGTGTCACTATATCTGCTTAGACCGCTTCTTACGGCATCAAGCGCGCCCTCTCGGATCGTCGGTGCAAGGTCGCTCCAGATTTCGCCGGCAGTGAGGTCGATCGTTGCTTGTCCGCAAATGCCTGCCGCTTTCGCGGCAGCCCGCGCCTTTGCTGTGCCCGAAGCGGCAATCAGCCTGGTCCTATCCGCTAACATTGGTTTTGCCCTGCAGACGGTGTGAAGGAGGGTTTTCGCGCGTGATCGAAGGCTTAAGGAGGCTTCAGCAGGTAGCGTTCCTCTGCCGCCGATAGCTCGTCATAGCCAAAGAGCGCAAAGAGTTCGTCGAGGGTTGCGATTTCAGGCTCGATGCCAACAGAACTTTCGTCGTTGGCAAGCCGGGCGCTGACCCGTCTCATCGCCGCGATCGAAGCCCGCAGATTGTGATTGGCCCAGATGACGGCTGCGATACCCGCTTGCCGATAGGCTGAAACCGGGGTCACATAGTAGGAGGTTGGCACGATGACGAGCGGCACTGCCTCGCGCCAGCGCCCGGCAAATTCAAGGATTTCATCGGCATCCGCCTTGCGCGAATGCACCAGGATCGCATCGGCGCCGGCGTCGACATAGGCGGATGCGCGCGATAGCGCAGCATCCATCCCCTGCCCGGCGATCAATGCTTCGGTGCGTGCGACAAGTACGAAGTCTCCCGTCGCCTCCCTGACCGCGCGCAACCGTCCACAGAATTCGTGTTCGTCGGCGAGTGGATGCCGATGTCCGACAAGGCTGTTGGTCTTCGGAAAGAGCTTGTCCTCGAGGCAAAGGCCGGCGGCACCGATGCGTTGCAGTTTGCGTGCAAAGAGCCTTGCATTGTTGAAATTCCCGTGCCCCGTGTCCCCATCGACAAGGATCGGCAGGCCGCTTGCATCGGCCATGCGCTCGACGATATCGGCGACGTTTGACCAGGAGGTCTCGCTGGCATCCCGGTAGCCGAGCACGGACGAAATGGTCAGGCTCGACGCCCAGAGTGCGCGGAAACCCGCACCCCTCGCAATCACGGCTGAAACGCCGTCATGGGCCTCCATGAGAAAGCTCAGCTCCTCCGATTGCAGGAGATTTCGGAGCGCACCCGCCCGATCCTTGCCTGGCGTTTGAATGCTGTCGACAGATATGGGCTGCGGGTGAACCATGAGTTGCTCTCCTTGATCGGCGCCAATCTCAGGCGGTCGATGTAGGAAATCAACATTTAAGCGGTTTATACGAAAGATTTATCGCCGTTAAACCATGGATAAGTGGGTGATATGGTTGGATAATACTGAGAAGTATTGGATTCTTCCCAAGAATCCGCGAATATATATTGGATATTTCATTGATATAGCGGGTGCCGATCGGATGATGGTGATAGATTCGCCACTCGAATTCCGCCGCATGGGGCGGTATGCGCGTCTTGGGGTCGAAGAAACATCCATCGGGATTGCCGGGAATGCAGGACGAAAGGCGCCCGCCGCTTGGTGAGCCGGACTTCAGACCGGACGGCAGCAAGGCCGGAGCCATCTATCTGCGGATCAAATCGGTGCTTTTGATGCACCGGGTACCGCCTTCGACCTTCCTCAATATCCGCACGCTCGCCGGCGCCTTGAAGGTCAGCCCGACCCCGGTCAGGGAAGCGCTGATCCGGCTCGCGAATGAGGAGATCATCCTGCAGGCGCCTTCAGGGCGGGGGTTCTTTTCCAGGCCGCCTCGGCTCGACGAGCTGGCCGGCGAATATGAAGCGGCGATGATTGCCGTGACCCACACTCTTTTCAAGCACGGCGGCAAGCTCGTGGCCGCCGACCTTGGCCCGGCGCCGGCGAGACGCCGGCCGTCTCGCTCCGCGGCGCTGGTTGCGACGGACATAGCGGCCTGGATCGCATGGCGTGAGCGGCTCTATCGGTGGATCGTGCGCGCGTCCGAAAATGCCGTCCTACAGCATCTCGTTGAGAGATTTATCGAAACCACGCGCTTTCTGACAGCGCACGACCTTGCGCAGCCGGACCGGCTTCAAGAGGTCGCCGATGCTCTCTGCCGATGTGCAGCGGCGCTCGGCAGCGGCGCGATTTCGGAGGCGGCGTCGATCCTCGAGCAGCAAAATGCCGCCGAGATCGCATTGATTCCTGATCATCTCCATAGCGTGCTGCGCAAGGCTGCGTTCGATGACCTCACCCTCGAGGTGGTCCTGGCCGCGCGTGAGGACGTTCGTGGGCAGACATGACAAGTCCGATGCGCCACGCCGAGCGGCATGTGCTTTTCAGCGGCAACGCCGGATGTTGCAGCACCATGCAAGAGACGAATATAGAGACTGGCATCTGACGCAGAAGCGAGTATCCGTCCATGACATCTGCCATCAACATCCACGCGGTCGTGGGCCTGAACGTGATGAGGCTGCGCAACAAGCGAGGGCTGACGCAGGAGCAGCTGTCTTCGCGGGCAGGCCTCACCCGTCACTATCTGATCGGCATCGAGGCAGGTACGCGAAATCCGAGCATCGGGATCCTGGCAAAACTTGCCGATGCCCTGGACGTGAAGGTTGAGGTTCTGGTGAGGGACATCAAACCGGCGTCCGCATAGACCGCCACGCGGCTGCGGCACAAGCAAGCTTCAGCTCGCCGACCGCCGTCTTGAAGCGGCCCTTACGCTCGCGCCTCCGTACAGATTCGATCTTCCTCCCAACGCCGTCGAGGCTTTGCTGATGGAAAGTCTCGACGAACGCGCAATCGAGCTCCGCAATCTCCCCCCGGCGCGGGAAACAACGAGACCGGCGCTCAGCGGCGCGTATTGCTAGCGCGCTGGAAGACGGGGCTCAGATTCGGCTGATTGCGCCCACTATGCCCGCGCGCGCCCCAACACTTGCTCTATCCGACCCACGGGCTCGGCTAGGCCAGGGGCATTCGCGGACGATAGCCACGCCTGCGCTTGCGACGCAAGACCTCGAGAAACAGCAATACGGCATCCTGCTCGCGATCGAAATGATGGGTCAATGACTGACCCGAGGCGCCGATCCGACCCCAGCTGCGGGTGAGGCAAGCCTGACCGAACAAAGTTGGCTCGATCGACATGGTGTAGAAGCGGGCCATGTTCTTCGTGGCATCCGTCCGCTCGATATAGAGCTGATATGGTTGTTTGATCATGCCGACAGAATCGCCGCTTCAGGATTCTGCGTCCAACGAATGATGTGAATCGATCCGCGGCAACCGTTTCATTTCGGTGAAGTGTGAAGTGTACCTCTCATCGTCTGGCGTTGCGCCCGTGATATTGATTGGCGCCGACGCGGCCGACCATGTCCCTGCGCCGAAACCAAATGGCCCGCCCGCATCGAAGCGGCGGGTTGCCCGCCGTGAAAATGATCTGCTCATCCGTTCGCATCAACAGCACCTCGTGGGGCTGGATAAGCGGTTTGGCGCTTAACTGTTTGGAGCGCGTGCGAGACGATCCCCGTGCCTGCGAGCTGTGGCTGACCTAATCGGTTTCGACGGTGGTCATGCCGCAACGCTGCGAAATATAGTCGGCCGTCTCGGGATCGTTGATGGCGGCAAAGGAAATCCAGCTGGCGCTTTCAAACCACTTGCTGGCTGCTTCGCGGCCGCCATAGCTTTCCCGCATCTGGCCAATCGACTGAAACAGCATCATTAGTGTAATGCCGTATTTACGGCCGACATCGCGGGCGGTTTCGAGAATGCGCATATAGCCAAGCCTGGCTGCCTCGTCGAGAAGGAACAATGTGCGCTCCCTGAACGCGCCGTGTCGATTGTAGATCGCGTTGAGGAGCGATCCGATGACCACACGGGCTAAACCTGCATGGTTCTCAAGCGTCTTGAGATCGATGGTGATGAACACGTCGATCGCGCCTGTGGCAATCTCGTCGGTTGAAAAGCTCGAAGCCGAGATCATTGCGGCATAGTTTGGATAAGACAGCCAGTGCGTTTCCTTGATCGCGTTGGCGTGGACGCCCGAGAAGGTCTCGGGCGTCATCTCGACGAAGGCGGCGACGTTCTGGCGAAGAAACGCCGACGACGAGCTCTCGTAAATCTCCTTCAAGCGTCCGCGCAATTTCTGTTCTGGCTCGGCCAGATTGGCGCGAACCTGGCGGAGCGTCTGCTCGTTGCCCTCCCGATCCGACAGGCAGACATCGGCAATCAGCGACGTCAGCAACTGCAGGGCCGAGCTCCTGAAGAAGTCGTCGCGTCCGCTTCCCGTCTGGGCCCGATCGGGGACAAGCCATGCGGCGATGGCGGCGATATCCTGCTCCTTGGTGTCGCCGAACCGGCCGATCCAGTCCAGCACGTTAAAACCCGTCGTCGGATGTTTCGGATCGAGCACATAGACCTCATGGCCGAGCATCCGCCTGCGGCCCGCGACCATGGGCGCGACCTCGCCCGACGGGTCGAGCACGATCAGGGTGCCGGGCCAGGCGAGCGCCGTCGGGACCGTCACCGAGGTCGTTTTAAAGCCGCCGGATCCTGCGAAGACGATGCCATGCGACGAGCCGAAGGATCCATCGAAACACAGGAGCGGCAATCGCCCGCCCTTGCCCCAGCTGTCGCGGCGATCGGCGCGGAACGCCAGGCCGGCAACATCGTCATGATCGACGCGATAGGCCTCACCGATGACCATGCCGGCGGTTTGGGGAAACATCCGCATCGCGTCTGCGATCCGCATCCATTTGGCGGAGCCGTGGATGGCGCGCCGGCCGCTTACCCGTTTGGCTTCCGAACTGACAAAGGCGGTATTCCCGACCAGCGCAACGCGCAATCCGAAGCACGCGGCCAGTGTGGAGGTGATCGCACCGATCAGGGTTGCGGCATCGACAAAGGCGTAGATCGTTTGATCCTGCGGCATGTCGGCGGAAAGCAAGCCAACGCGCAGGGCCTCGCGAATGATCGCGATCGCCGCAGCAAGCGCACCACCCGCCGCAACGCCCCATCCGGCCACCTTGATCCTGGTCGAGCCGGCACTGGCCAGGAGGAACGTGATCCCGACCACGGATGCGGCCATGTAAGGAAGAGCAATTCCAGCCCGGCCAAGGAAATGCTTTGCGGTTTCAGTCCTTCCGAGCTCCGCCAGGAACGGCTCGAAGCCGGAGAGACCGAGCGTCGCCGCCGTCATTGCGATCACGGGCACGCATATGAGGAGTAGCCTAGCCATCGTCGCGACCCAATGCCTCGGCGCCCCTTTTGGTCAGGCGGACCCGTTCGCTGTCGCCGTCCATCAGCTTTTCCTTCAGCTCAAGCAGGGCGCCAAACAGCAGGGCGCGTTTTTCGTAACGAAGCCCCGCCTTGACGATCAGGCCGCCGAGCTCGATCTTCTCGCGCGCATCTTTCTTGCGGGCGTCGGTGGTCGCCGTGCGTGCCATGCGTTCAAGCCTCTGCAGCGTTCCGATCAGTCGCGCCAGGCGTGAGCGCCTGAACCTGCCTGCCGCTGTCGCCGTCGCCTCGATGCGCGTGCTCTGCGGCCTGCGGCGCTCGGCGGGTCTGGCCGCGAAAGCGTTGCGAAAGCTCCTCGAAGGCGGCGATCAGGTCGGTATCCTCCACTTCTATGTCGCCGAGCCCGGCTTTCAGGGCAAGCCTGCCGATGCGCTCCGCCTCCCGCGTCTCGACCTGCTTCAGCTGCTCCTGCAGCTTCGTGATCTCCTGGCGGATCTTTGCCGATGGCTTCTTCATTCCGGTCGCTCCTTCCATGCCGGTTCAAATCGCGATCGGCATGAAATTCGTCGAGATCGGCGTGGTGATCCACTGCCAGAATTGCGAGTTGGCGAAGGCAACGCCTTTGAGCATCATCCCGGCCGTTCCGAAGGAGCGGCTTTGAAGGGCGCAATTATACGTCGCTGACGCGACGTCATGCTGTCTGCCCTGGCGGGGCCGCCGCACTTTCGAGCCTGCCGAATTCTACCCTTTCGAGGAGTTTCGCCGCCGTGGCCGTTCCGCATTTCTCTGTCGGTATCGTTGGCCGCAGCCTGGGTCGCAGCGCCGTCCTGTCGGCCGCCTACCGGCACTGCGCGAAGATGGACTACGAGCGGGAAGCCCGGACCGTCGACTACACGAGAAAGCAAGGCCTCCTGCACGAGGAGTTCTCTATCCCGTCGGACGCCCCTGAATGGTTGCGGCAGATGATAACAGATCGCTCGATCTCCGGCGCTGCGGAAGCGTTCTGGAACAAGGTCGAGCTTTTCGAGCGACGCTCGGATGCGCAGCTGGCCAAGGACATGACGATTGCCCTTCCCCGCGAGCTTACCGCACAGCAGAACATCGCGCTTGTGCGCGACTTCGTGGAACGGCACGTCACCGCCAGGGGCATGGTGGCGGACTGGGTGTTTCACGACCCGCCGGGCAATCCGCACGTCCACCTGATGACGACGCTGCGGCCATTGACGGAGGCAGGCTTCGGCCCGAAGAAGGTTGCGCGTATCGGTCCGGACAGCGCCTTGTTGCGCAATGATGCCGGGAAGATCCTCTATGAACTCTGGGCCGGCGGCGCGAGCGACTTCGATGCCCTGCGCGAGGGCTGGTTTGCCTGCCAGAACCGCCATCTCGCATTGGCGGGGCTGGACCTGCACGTCGATGGCCGCTCCTTCAAGGCACAAGGGATCGATCTTCAACCGACCCTCCATCTTGGCGTCGAGACGAAGGCGATCAGCCGCAAGCAAGGGGTGGCTGACCGCGCGGTAACCCCCGGTCGGCTTGCACTGCAGGAAGAATGCCGGGCCGACAATAGCAGCCGCATTTGCCGCCGCCCGGAGATCGTGCTCGACCTGATTACACGGGAGAAGAGCGTGTTTGACGACAGGGATGTCGCAAGAGTTCTCACCCGTCATGTCGACGATGCAAACCTTTTCCGAGAGTTGATGGCGCGGATCCTGCAAAGCCCGCAGGCATTGCGTCTCGATCGGGAAAGGCTCGACCTTGCGACCGGCGTCCGGACGCCTGCGAAGTACACGACCCGTGCCATGCTGCGGCTGGAGGCGGGAATGATCCATCAGGCGATCTGGCTGTCGCAGCGGCCATCCCACGGCGTGCGCGACACAGTCCTGCAGGCGGTATTGTCGCGCTATCGGCACCTTTCGCTCGAACAGCAGACGGCGATCGCACATATTGCCGGAACCGGCCGGATCGCCGCGGTGATCGGCCGCGCCGGCGCCGGCAAGACTGTCATGATGAAGGCGGCGCGCGAGGCATGGGAGACGGCCGGCTACCGCGTCGTCGGCGGCGCCCTTGCCGGCAAGGCGGCCGAGGGACTGGAGCAGGAGGCGGGCATCGCCTCTCGCACACTTTCCTCCTGGGACCTGCGCTGGAGCCAGGGTCGCGACAGGCCCGACGACCGGACAATCTTCGTACTCGACGAGGCGGGCATGGTGGCGTCCCGGCAGATGGCCGTCTTCGTAGATGCCGTGACCAGGACCGGCGCCAAGCTTGTCCTCATCGGCGATCCGGAACAGCTGCAACCGATCGAGGCAGGTGCTGCCTTTCGAGCGATTGCCGATCGCATCGGTTACGCTGAATTGGAGACCATCTACCGCCAGCGTGAGGAATGGATGCGTGAGGCCTCGCTCCATCTCGCCCGCGGTCACGTTGGAAAGGCGATTTCCGCCTACCGCGCCAATGGCCGGGTGTCGGGATCTCAAGACAAGAAGCAAGCCATCTCCAATCTGATCGCAGACTGGAGCCGCGAGCATGACCCTGCAAAGACCTGCCTCATCCTTGCGCATCTGCGCCGTGACGTGCGTCTGCTGAACGAGCTGGCGCGCGAAACGCTGATCGAACGCGGGATAATTTCGAGAGGGTTTTCGTTCAAGACCGCCGATGGCTCCCGTTCCTTCGCAACCGGCGATCAGATCGTCTTCCTGAGAAACGAGGCATCGCTCGGCGTCAAGAACGGCATGCTGGCGAAGGTGGTTCAGGCGCAAGCCGGGCGTCTGGTTGCAGAGCTCGGTTCCGGCGATCATCGCCGCCACGTGACGATAGAGCAGCGCTTCTACAACAACCTCGACCACGGCTACGCGACGACCATTCACAAGAGCCAGGGCGCGACCGTCGATCGCGTCAAGGTGCTGGCCTCGCTCTCGCTTGACCGGCATCTGACCTATGTCGCCATGACCCGTCATCGCGAGGACCTCGGCCTCTATTTTGGCAAGCGCTCCTTTGCACGGGCCGGCAGCCTCGAGCAGATCCTCTCACGCAGGAATGCGAAGGAAACGACGCTCGACTACGCCGGCGGCAGCTTCTATCGCCAGGCTCTGCGTTTTGCCGAGGCCCGAGGCCTCCACCTTGTCAATGTTGCGCGAACGCTCCTGCGCGACCGGCTGCGGTGGACCGTGCGACAGCGCCCGGAGCTGACAGAGCTTGGCAAGCGGCTGAGCGCAGCCGGAGCCAGGCTCGGTTTGCGGAGATCGCAATGGCCGTCATTGAACCAGAGTGCAAGCAAGCGAGCAGAACCCATGGTGTCTGGCATGACCATAACGATGAAACCGATCGAGCAGGCCGTGGAGGAGCGGCTGTCTGCGGATCGGGTCCTGCAACGACAATGGGAGGACGTCTCTGCGCGGTTCCGTCTCGTCTATGCCCGGCCGGACGCGGCGTTTCGAGCCGTCGATGTCGATGCGATGCTGAAGGACAGGGCTACCGCGGCCGCGACGATCGTCAGGCTCGCCAATGGGGCCGCCTCCTTCGGAATGCTCAAGGGGCAGACCGGCCCGTTTGCCGCGAGGAATGACCGGCAGGATCGCGAGGCATCACTTGCTAACATTCCCGCACTTGCCCGTTCGCTTGAGCGCTTCGTGCAATTGCGAGCGGACGCCGGACAAAGATATGAAGTCGAGGAGCGACACGCGCGCAGACGGGCTTTGATCGAGATCCCGGCGCTGTCGGCCAATGCCAAACTGGCGCTCGAGCGCCTGCGCGACGCGCTCGACCGTCATGATCTGCCCGGAAGACTTGAGTCGGCGCCCTCCGACACGATGGTGAGGGCCGAACTCTTGGAATTTGCGCGAGCCGTTTCCGCCCGTTTCGGCGAGGGCTGCTTTCTGCCAGAGGCGGCAAGGCATGCCAAGGGACCGATCTTCGAGGCCATCACGTCCAGGATGTCGCCGGGACAGAAGAACGAGATCCGATCCGCCTGGGAGGGCATGCGCGTAGCCCAGCAACTTGCGCAGCACCTGAGCAGCACAATGAGACCGCACGAGGCGGAGCGCGTGGGCCAGACCAAGTCGTCGAGGTTATCGCTGAAATGAAGCCGGGCGCCTCACCCGAACCAGCCGAAGCGCCGGCTCGGATGCCGTTCCCCTTTCGGCTGTGGGCTGCCGTTGCCATCATGTGCCTGCTGGCGGTCTCAGCCTATTGGCGCGGTTACCGGATCAATTTCACGCCGAGCGAGCCGCTCGGCCTCTGGCGGATCTATCCGCTTGACCGACCCGTTGCGGTCGGAGATCTGGTGTTCATATGCCCGCGGCCGTCGGCGGAAACACAGGACGCCAAGGCGCGCGGATATTTCCGCTCCGGCCCATGCCAAGGGGACTACGCACCGCTGATCAAAACGGTAGTCGCCGTTGCCGGCCAACGGGTTGATGTCGGCAGCGCCGTGACCATCGACGGCCAGGCGCTCGCCTTCTCCGATCTTTGCCCTGTCGACGGCAAGGGGCGTCGGCTTCGACCCGCCGCGAGCGGGACGGTCCCGACGGGCAGTGTCTTCGTTTATTCATCTTTCCCCGGTTCCTTCGATTCCCGATATTTCGGACCGTTGCCCGTCGAGGGCATCCTCGGCCTTGCGGAGGAGATCCTGACCGATGCGCCGTGACACCCTTGTTTCGCCGCTATTGGTTCTGGCGGCCGGGATTGCGGGGGTCTTCGGCTGGTCCGGTGACGTCTTGCTCCTGCCGATCGCGGTGGCATTCCCGGTTCTATGGTCACATGCGCGGACGAGACTGATGGCGGCAATCGTCGCCTCCGCCTATTTCCTGGCGACCTCACGCGGGCTTCCCCAGGGCGCCGCAAATTATTACACCACCGATCTCCTTGCCGGCGTGATGCTCTGGCTCTGCGCCTGCATCAGTTTTGTCAGTGTACATACAGTCGCCTGGACACAGCATTCGACCCAACGACCGGTTCGCTATTTGACCGCCATGATCCTCACGGGCGTTCCTCCTTTCGGAATAACCGGTTGGGCGCATCCTGTGACCGCGGCGGGAGTGCTGTTTCCCGGATGGGGCTGGTGGGGGCTTCTTGCCATGACAGCCGGCCTTGCGGGCCTCGTCACCCGCCTTTGGCCAGCTGTCGCCATGGCCCTTGCGGGTTTCTGGCTCTGGTCCGCCGCGTCGTGGACCGCGCCCGCATTACCCGATCGCTGGCATGGTGTCGACCTCAAGCTCGGCGCATCACTCGGTCGTGATGCCAGCCTTCGGCGCCATCGTGAACTCATTGCAATGGTGAAGGCAGCGGCCCCGGATGGCAAGGGCATCGTCGTGCTGCCGGAAGCCGCGTTGGGGTTGTGGACGCCAACCACGGAACGGGCGTGGATGGAAGGCCTTCAGGGAACAAGTCTTGTCGTGGTGGCCGGCGCTGCGATCGTCGACCCGGGTGGTTATGACAACGTCCTGATCGAGGCTTCGGCCGCTCGCGGCGCGGTCATCTATCGCGAGCGCATGCCGGTCCCGGGATCGATGTGGCAGCCATGGCGCGCGTGGTCGGGAGCCCGCGATAGTGCCCACGCTCACTTCTTTGCGAACCCGGTCGTCGCCGTCGGCTCTCATCGGGTCGCTCCGCTGATTTGCTACGAGCAACTGATCGTCTGGCCGGTTTTGCAGTCCATGCTCCATGACCCGGATCTCATCGTCGCGGTTGGAAATGGCTGGTGGACCGATGGCACTGCGATCGTCGCCACACAGCGGGCAAATACGATCGCCTGGGCGAGACTGTTCTCAAAGCCGCTCGTCTTTTCGTTCAACACCTGAGCACCGTTGGAGCCGCCATGCTCGATGCAGCACTGATCAAGGAATGCGCCGATCCCTCGCTGCCCCCCGCAATCGTCGAGCGATTTGTCGATGCCGCCGGCTCCGCTGACCCGCTTGCGGTCACGGTGAGGCAGGCCGGTCGGCTGATCCTTGTTCCGAAGGCGATAACAGCGGAGGCGGCGATTGCGATCGTAAGGCAATATGCAGGCAGGGCCATCATTCGCGTCGGCATTACGCAAGTACCGGCCGGGATTGGCGTGACCGATTCCTCGGTGCTGAAGCCCGACCTCTTCGACCCCTGTTCGAACCTGCGAAGCGGAACCGCGATCTTCGCCAAGGTCCTGCGGATCGTCACCAAATGGTATGGCAGCCCGAAAGACACTGAGGCCGGGCCACAAATCCTCGGCGACGCGATCTATGCCTGGAAGACCGGCGAGTTCGAGGGTGCCAACATATTCCGCGCCGCCGATCCGGGGCCATCTGCGAAGACCGAACCGCTGCCATCAAGGGAGCGGGAAGACGAACCGGGCAATGGCCCTCCCGACGCGACCGGCTCCAAGCGACCGTCGACGGTGGATGACCCTGGCGCATCTGGGATTCGGATCGACCTTTCCCGGATTGAGGGAAAGTAGACGAAAAGTCGGGCAAGTTTCCTCCCGATGTCAGCAAGCAGCGGGGGCCTCGTCGAATAAAGGGATCCAGTGGTCTTCTGACTTGCCTGCCCCGGTCTCGCTTCGTGGCTCCGGGATTTGGCCAAGGATTCTCTTGCGAATCGGGAGTGTGGGCCTATCTATCGATCGATATCACTGGGAGGAATTTCATGACGAAACGCATTTTGTTTACCGGAGGAAGCGGCAAGGCCGGGCGGCATACTGTTCCGTGGTTGGTCGATGCGGGTTATGAGGTGCACAATGTCGACCTTGTGCCGCTCGACAGCCCGGGCGTCACCAATCTTCAGGCCGATGTGACGGACGCAGGGCAAGTCTACAACGCCTTGACGATGCATCGTGATTTTCCTGACCTTGACCGCGGCACCGGTCTACAGCCTTTCGACGCCGTCGTACATTTCGCAGCCATTCCTCGCATCCTGATCAAACCTGACAACGAGACGTTTCGCATCAATACGATGAGCACCTACAACGTCATCGAGGCGGCGGCAAAACTCGGCATAAAGAAGATCATTATCGCCTCAAGCGAGACGACCTATGGGGTCTGTTTTGCCGAGGGGCATCGGGATTTTCATCAGTTTCCGCTCGAAGAAGATTATGACGTCAATCCAATGGATTCCTACGGCCTCTCCAAGGTCGTTAATGAAAAGACGGCTCGCGCTTTTGCCGAGCGTTTCGGCATAGATATCTACGCTTTGCGCATCGGAAACGTCATAGAGCCGCACGAGTATGAGCATTTTCCCGACTATTTCGCCGACAGCAGCATCCGCAAGCGGATCGCGTGGAGTTACATCGATGCTCGCGACCTCGGTCAGATCGTCCATCTCTGTATCGAAAAGAACGGGCTCGGCTTTCAGGTGTTCAACGCTGCGAATGATACCGTTTCCGCCAACACGCCCTCGCGCGAGCTGGCCGCAAAGCACTTTCCGAACGTACCGTTCACCCGCGAGATCGGTGAGTTTGAGGGTTTGTTCTCCAACCGAAAAATTCGCGAGGTTCTCGGTTTCAAGGAAGAGCATGACTGGCGGCGCTACGTGAAGGGGTGACGTGCCCATCAGCTGATCGGGAAGCTCAAGACGCGACTTGCCGTTCAGCGGCGCCGTCGGTTCGGTCAATCTGCTCAGGATATTGAACGTACCATTGAGGAGTGGAAACCGGCGCTGGCGTGTAGAGTGGCGGCGGACGCAGACATGGTCGGGCCTCGGCCGACGGCCAGCGCAAACCGGGGGCGAGACCGAGCCTACTCGCCAGCCGTTACCGGATCATCCGCGCCGCCATGAGGTCATTCACGATTTCGGTTTTTGTGTTTGCCCCGACTGCGGAGGCTCCAACGTCCTGTAGGCGGCGACGTCCGAGACCGAGGTTCCGCATCGTGTTCTCGCCTCGTTTCGGGTTGTCCGCCATATCCATGCGGCTCTTCGCTCATTGGGACGTCTCATTTTTACCGCCAGGACGCTTCACAAGGCGCAGCAGGGCCTGAAGGCCGGCGGCAATCGGCAGAGCGAAAGCCATAATCCCGAAATATGCCGCGTAGTAGATATTCGAGAAAGGTCCCTGAACCCCAAGTAGGGCCTCGCCACCCTGACAGCGGCCACCCCTGCAAGGCGTGTTGTAAAATATCACCGTCATACCATCCCATAAAACCAGCAACGGCACAGCGCGTACCAGCCACTGGCGGAACACCCCCAGGTTGGGGATCAGAGGACGAAATTCCACGTGCCTTTGCGGATCCATGCCGACCTGGATCGTTCGCAAAAAGACAGCCAACATGACAACGAGAGCGGCTGCCGAGACTTGCGTCAGTAACACGGACACGAGCGGCCCTATCGGTGGGGCCAGAAGATACACCGTCCCGGCAACGATAAAAGCCGCAAGAGCTATGCAACTGCCCAACGAGCCCGCCGTCAGACCTTTTCGCGTAATCAGCGCGTGCAGGAATGAGATCACTGCCGCTATGGTCGCCAGCCAGGCAATTGGGCCGACTACCCAGGGAAATGGCGGCCAATGTCTGGGGAAGAGGAACAGTATGATCCAAGGCGCGGCGATTATGACGGCGAAATGTAACCAGGTCAGCTCAGCCTGGTGTGAGGCGTTCTTCTTGCGAGTCTTCCTGGTTGCCTTCTGTGTCCTCGCCGCCGACCGTTGCGCCCTCCTCACGTCAAATTCTCCCTGTGTGATCAGGACTTTACATACCCTGGGGGCGCCTCAGTGACGAATGGGGCCGCCAAGTTTGAGATCAACATCATTTGGATCGTCGCCAGTCGATTTCAGAACCGCAAGTCCCTCTTCCGTTCGGACTTTACAATCAACCTTCAAAAGGCGGCCGACAGCGGTCATCGCCAGTTTGCATTTTCCCTGTCCCTTTAGCGGGTGGCTCATGTGAACGCCCCCGACCGAGATCGTGCTTGAATCCGTCTTCCTCCCACTGAAGCTGACGTCGCCGCGGTCTGTTTGCGCAATGACCGTTTCTTCGCCGATCGGCAGGTTCTGCATGTAGAGCAGCCGTTGACATGGATGATCAGGCTCGTCGCCAAGCTTCACGTAACATATTCGGTGCGCCGAAGAATGTTTCATCCTCTCAGTGGCGTGGCTCGCTGTCGGAGAAACGACAGCAATTACCGCACCGACCGCCAAAGCGAATCTCATCATCATCCCCCCTGCTCCTCGCCATCATGAGCGGGTGTCGCGAGAAAGTCGATGGCCAGATTTCGCCAAATGGTGGCGAGTGATCGCCTTCAGTTCAGGCGCGCAATCGCGTCGTCGAGATTGTCGATGGCGAGTTGTTCATGGGCGATCGTACCGTCAATATCGATGTCACTGTTGACCTGTTTCGCAATCCCGGCTCGCATCTTCATCTCAAGCAGCTCTTCGAGATGCGCGATCTTTTCCTCCCTGATTTTGACGAGCCTTAGGCGAAAATCATCATTCATCTCAAGTCCCTCCGCTTCATGTCGATAATTCGCAGCGCAACCCACATTCGCGGTCCTAACGCGACGTCGCAAGGATCGCTCGCGCCCGCGATAGGTGGTCGGCACGCCGCCAATCCAGTCGACACGTCACGGTGTCAGAGGACGGGCTAATGTCAAGCGAACACGCAGATCCGACCGCTTGCGGCAGTTCCACAACAACGGAAAACGTTGTGTTTGTCGTCGTGGCGCTTGATGGAGGATCTCCGATCCTCACCTGACGTCATCGTCATCGGCTCTACCGGCGCAAGGAGGAAGCTCGTCGGGACCACGAAATCATTTGTTCACCCGAGAGAGACGGCAAGGCGTGTGCCTTCGATCGGCTATACTATCGCTGCGATTCCGGTACAGCCGCAGCCTATCCGTCGATGGGCGCGGCGGTTCAAAGAGCGTTCGAAGAGAGAGGCCCACGTCCGCAGGCCCCTCAGCGTTCGATTTTTATGCCTTTGGCTTGCGCCCACGCTTCGGCTTTTCGGCGGCCGCCTCGCCCGGCACCTGGCTTGTCTGTGTCGCCTTCACCGTCACCGGTTTCCGCGTTGCAGCCTTCGCCTCGGGCGCCTTGGTCTTAGCCTTGCCGTTGTTCAGAAGTGCGGCACGGCGCGAGCGGTTTTCCTCGAGCGCCTTCTGAAACGAAACGTCTTGGTCGGCATGCTGGGCGAGGTCGTCGAGGAACTCAGCAACCTGTGTCGTGGTTTCAACGACGACATAGCTTAGTCCCTGTCCAGCATCGATCGAATCCCGGCCGATGGTCACGCCAAAGCCGCCGGGCGCGCGCTGGAACCAGGTCGACCGCCACTTGTTGAAGCCGGCGGCGTCACTCTCAAATTCGGCCAGATAGGCCTTCTGCTCGGCCACTCTGGCGCGGAACGCGTCGACGGCGCCGCGTGTACCAGCCTTCGGCTTGTCGGACTTCTTGGCGGACCATTTTTCCAGAAAACTCGTCATTGTGGTCGTCTCTTTCGCTTGTTTTCGTCATCAAACCAATTTGCTGTGCGACATACCGATCAGGCATACCGCCCCTGCGTACCTGATCGTTCTACAGAATAGCCGGAGAATGGCAACAAAGTGAGCCATCGCAAATATGTGCACGACAAGGTGCGGTGGTCTGCGACATCGGCCAGCCGATATCGGTGGGTATCAATCCGAACCCCTGGCGATGGGGTTTTCACGCTGCGGCCTGCCCGCTAGACTTTGCAGATGGTTTTGGTCGGAAGCGCAATGACGTCACAACTCGACATGTTTTCAGGAAACCAACCGCCGAGCTCTTCGGAGGCCGCGAGCGTGCGTCAGCAAAAAGCCGCAGCCACGCCGGACGAAGCGGAGATGGTTCACATGCTGGAGGCAACCGGCCGCTACCAGATCCTGCGAAAGCTTGTGCCCCGCAAGATCGCCGCGGCAGCAAGGCCGGGTTATCCGCTGAAGGGCATTATCCTCGACACGGAAACGACCGGGCTCGACGCCCGGCAGGACGAGATCATCGAAATCGGCTTGATCGGCTTCACGTTTAACGAGGAAGGCGAGGTCGGCGACGTCACCGCCGTCTATGGCGGCCTGCAGCAGCCGAGTGCGCCGATCTCGGAAGACATCACCAGGCTGACCGGCATTACCGATGCGATGGTTCGCGGGCAGATGATCGACATGGCGGTCGTCCGGGCGCTGGTCGAGCCGGCCGATTTGATCATCGCCCACAATGCCGGCTTCGATCGCCCCTTCTGTGAAGCTCTGTCCCCGATCTTCGCCCGCAAGCCCTGGGCGTGCTCAAACTCGGAGATCGAATGGGCGTTGAGAGGTTATGAAGGCACCAAGCTCGGCTATCTCATCAATCAGAGTGGCTATTTCCATGTCGGCCATCGCGCGGTCGACGACTGTTTCGCGCTGCTGGAGGTGCTTTCTCATTCCCGGGGCGATGGCGATCGAGCGCCCTTCGCCGAGCTTTATGAGGCAAGCAAGCAGTCGCGGGTGCGCATCTTTGCGGAAAACGCGCCCTTCGATCAAAAGGATCGCCTGAAGGCAAGAGGTTATCGCTGGTCCGATGGCAGCGACGGCCGCCCAAAATCCTGGTGGATCGAAATCGGCGAGGAGGCTATGGAGAAGGAACTACGGTTCCTGCGAAGCGATATCTATCGCTGGGATGAGGCCGATCCGCCGATCCAGCGGCTCACCGCATTCGACCGGTTCAGGAGCCGAAAGTAGTCTTCAAAGAGCGTGTTTCGCTCGCTTTTCATCCGACTTCGAAATGTGAAGTTGCGGCTGTCAGGCTAACAGATATTGCGATAGCGCCATAATGTTCTTAGCGGCGTGTTTGTCTTTGTCGACGGCGCGGTCACGTTAACGATCATCCCAATAGAACTCTTCCGTAGCGACCAGTTGATAACCGAGATCATGAGCTTTAGAGATCGGAGTAGTGGTAGCGCCCGCCTTCCCGCAAGCGCGCATTTTGTTTGGATCTTGCAATTCTTAGGAGATGCGCGTCCGACAGCAAAGACTGGAGCTGCTGTCGGACGCTGCATAGGCCGGTCCGCGGGTGGCGTTCGGGCCGGCGTTCGAACGATACCGTCAACCACAGATTTTGATAGCCTACCCGGATGGGCTGGCCGCGGTCGCTGCGAACCGCGGCGAGTATCTCGGCAGAACACGATGCCGGGCAACGGAGGATCTAGCCATGATCTGTCGACCTGCGCTGATGGGTTGGATACCCCCTACTCCGGTATCGCAATTTGCAGAAATAGTGTTCGCCAGAACGTCATTGAGAGGAGAGAGCATCCACGGAAGTTAGCATCGTCGGCCTGGATTTCGCAAAGCGAGGGTTTCAATTTCATGCCGCCGGACGCCATGACAATGTGGTCTTGGCAGCGAGACGGTCTCGTTGCCAAGGTCTCACCTTTTTTAAAAACTGCCCGAATGCATGGTCCCGATGGAGGTCCGTGCCATAGCGCATTATTGGAAGCGCGAGACCGGTAAACCTGGCCACGATGTTCGCTTGCTCCCCCTCTTGCGTTAAGTCCTTTGTCAAACGGCAGAAGTATGATGCGGCTGACGCAGAAGCAATCGTTTAAGTGGCGAGCCGCTGCCGATGCGGTTTGTCGTTTCGAAGACTGAACCTGGTAGGCCTCCTCCACTCTTCCGCAGGCGGGATCTCTTCACCCGTCAGCGAATACGATCGCCGCCTGATAGGTCTCGCCGCGCATGAGGAAAGCGAGATAAACTGCATGACCCCCAATTCGAGTAACGCACAAAAGCCCTCAAAGCGATTTGGAGTGCATGCAGCTATCTTGCAAAGCCCAGCGACGGCCGTTTATGCAAAACCTTCCGCAGACAGGGCCGCCGCGACCGAGGGAACGTTTCGCAAATTTGCGGCGTAAGTGCCGAACCGCTCCGCTACCGCGATATCCATCATCCGTGCCCAGGAAAGCATGACGAAGAGATAGGTGTCCGCGATCGTCAGATTTTTACCGATCAGATATTGGTTTTCACCGAGTTGGCTTTCCAGCGTGGCGAAGCGTCTTACAAGCATCTCCTTGGCCTTGTTCTTTTCATCGTCGCCCGAGGCAGCGAAAAATAATGGTCGAAAGTTCGCATGAAGTTCGGTCGTCATAAACTCCGTTGCCTCAAGTGCCTGCCATCGGGCGTGTCCCTCCTTGGCAAGTAATTTCCCCGAATGTTCTGCGATGTACATGAGGATGGCGAGGCTTTCTGTCAGAATAGTTCCGTCTTCCAACTCCAACGCTGGCGTGTAACCTTTTGGATTTATCTGGTTAAAATCCTTTCCATCGCTGGTTTTCTTGTCGCGAGCTACGCTAACAAAAGTAAAGGGAAGCCCCGACTCGATCAATGCGATGTGTGATGCTTGGCTGCAGCCGCCGTTCGCGCCATAGAGTTTCATTTTGGTCTCCTAATGCCCTCGCCGAGAAAACCACCCGGTCTGTGTTGATGACCTGATCCAGTTATGAGACCGTGCATGTCTTGCCAAGGACGCATTTTTTTAGGATTAAGTCACATGAATATGACTAGATCGATGGAAAGCCTACCCGGTTGTGGCCCTGTCAGCGAAGTTCTCGCGCGTATAGGAGACAAGTGGACCGTTCAGGTCGTCGTGTCACTTCGTGACAAGCCGCGGCGGTTCAATGACATCAAGCGCTATGTGACAGGGATATCTCAGCAAATGCTGACGCGCACACTTAGAGGTCTGGAGCGTGACGGCTTGGTAGAGCGTACGGTTTTCCCCACGAAGCCGCCTCAGGTCGAGTATGCCTTGACCGCACTCGGAGTGTCGCTCTCCGAACCTCTGGGGCTCCTTGCAAATTGGGCACGAGCCCACATAGCGAGGATACATGAAGAGCGTCTGAAATTTGATGATAGAATAAGTTAAGTGAATTGCCCGGAGACGGGGAGATACTGCTGTCTCCTGCAAAGCCGTGGCAATATCCCCAATTCCCCGCCTGCATCGCGCGTTGCCGCTCGGCCTCAAGCGCGCTGGTGCTCGGTTCACGGAAGTCACCGGCCGCTGGAATAGGACCGTCTGGTTCGTAGGTGGCGATCATCGTGCCTTGGGCAGTCGTCTTGTGCTCGACCAGCTTGAGCCTACCTGCTGGCGTCCCGTTGCCGAACATGCGCTTTCCTTTGCCGATCATCACCGGAATGAGCATCAGCACCAGCCGGTCGATCAGCCCCGCAGCAAGCAGTTCCGGATAGATTGTGCTCGACCCTTGGATAACCAGATCGGGGCCGTTACTTGCCTTGAGTGTCTCGACGTCAGCGATTCCCGTCAGCCGATTGCTGTTCTCCCAGGCAAGCGGCTGGCTGCCGCGCGTCAGCACGTGTTTGCCGGCAGCGGTGAGCGCCGCACCCATCGGTGCAGCATTACCCTCCGCATAGGGCCAGTATGCAGCGAAAATGTCATAGGTCCGCCGCCCGAGCAGCAGGTCGAACTCACCCGCGAACAGTTCCCCGACGGTCGGGAAAATGCCGTCGTCATTGTATCGGAACAGCCAGCCGCCTTCGTTAAGCCGCCGGTATAATCCTCGGTCGGGCCGCCCGGTGCCTGCACAACGCCGTCGAGCGACATGAATACGCCGCCGGTGATCTTACGCATTTGCAGCCTCCCCGGCGATTGTCGCCTCGATTGTCGCAATCTCGATCTTGCACATATTCATCATAGCCCCGAAGCTGGCGGGGCAGATTGGCATCATGAACGCATCGTGTTTCTCCTTGCTTGCGTTGGTTCGGTCCAACGACGAACGAGGGGTGACGAAATCGACGGTCGTGCGAAAACCAGACCGATTTTATTTCACAGAGACTATTCATAGCTAGCCTGCTTGGTCGAATTTGACATCGGTCGTTTGTGGATGTGGGTGTTCGACCTTTAGGACAACGACAACGCCTGTAGTTAGTCATACGGCAGCTCGATCGAGCTATCGGAAGAAACCTTTAGGTTCAGAACCAGCGAGTGGTAGAGCGTTGGGCAGACGTTTTTTGATCGATACGCTCATTACCCAGCGAGCTTTGAGCAGGTGGTTGTCGATAGCGATCCAGAAAAGTAAACATTCGAAACGCCCTTCATTTAGCACGCATCGCCGCGCATATTGGACTGCGAGAATAAGCATATCACTACATCAAATTCGGGCTCGCAAGAGCGCCTGAGGGCGCAACCGATCTGAAGGCCGATTTCAAGGATATGTTCGAGACAGTCGCATAGCGGCGGAAATGGATTTGCTACCGGTCTTTGGGTGCTCGGGAGATCGAGTTCCACAACATTCTCACTCATATTTCCACTTTTCAGTGATCCATCCAGTGGTGGTTCCCATTGAAGGATTGAATGTATCAACATCGATGCAGGATCACGGCGAAATGCAAATTTGAGTGCATTCGCGATGCAAACGAACAAAGCGACTTTTCGGATGAGGCCGTCGAGGACAAATCGCGTCTTTCAGTCGTTGAGCGGGTTTACCCAGACGAGAACGGCATCCAATTGAAGGAGCTGGTCTAAGACCTCGTCGGCGAAGTGCTCCTCGAAGACGGCGGGCTCCGCCGACATCCCGACGACTGCCGGTTCTTCGAATATCTTATGGTAGCGATTGTTCTGCGGCGTCGCGGTGCACCGCGCTGTGCGGTCGCCGCGCCAGACGATCGCAATTCGCTGCGAAGTGTCGTTTACGGATGAACTCCGAATGTGAAGCCATAGGCAAGCCCGACAAGAGCGCTCGCCGCCAGCACGGTCAGAAGGCCGACCTTGAAGCGGAAGACTGCGATGACGGCTGCCAGCGTCAGGACGAGCGAGGGGACGTTGACGGAACTTAGCACGGGAATGTCGAGCTTCATCCCGAAGCCATTCACAGTCCGGACTTCGGAAAAAAGGACATGGAGGGCGAACCAGACGGCCAGGTTCAAAATGATCCCGACGACCGCGGCGGTGATCGACGCGAGTGCCGCCGACAATGCCTTGTTGCTGCGAAGCGATTCCATGAATGGCGCGCCAAGCAGAATCCAGAGGAAACAGGGGACGAATGTGACCCAGGTCGTCAGCAGTCCGCCCAGCGTTCCGGCAAGCAGCGGCGATAGCCCGCCCGGCGCACGGTAGGCGCCCATGAAGCCGACGAACTGGGTGACCATGATCAAGGGGCCGGGCGTCGTCTCGGCAAGGCCGAGACCGTCCAGCATCTCGCCGGGCTTCAGCCAGCGATAGTGGTTCACCGCTTCCTGTGCGACATAGGACAGAACCGCGTAGGCGCCCCCGAATGTCACCATCGCCATTTTCGAGAAGAACACCGAGATATCGGAGAAGACATTGTGCTGTCCAAGGAAGACGAACAGCAGGATGATAGGTCCGAACCATGCGAGCGCGCCGATGGCCGCGACCTTCAGCAGCCACGCTGCGTTTGGACGGGCATGGTCCGGCACGCCCTCACCGAGAAGACTATCGGCATCCGCGACCTGGCGGCCCCCGATCTTGCCGTGACCGCCGGACGCGGAGAACGCCTTCCAGCCCGCCTTGCCGCCGAGGAAGCCGACCAGGCCTGCGACGACGACCACCAGCGGGAATGGCGCCTGGAAGAAGGCGAGTGCAACGAAGGCGGCCGCCGCCAGCCCGATCATGACGTTGTTCTTCAGCGATCTGCTGCCAATCCGGAGGACCGCTCCAAGCACGATGGCGAGGACGGCTGCCTTCAGCCCAAAGAACAGAGCCTGGACCGCACCGACATTGCCGAAGATCGCGTAGATCCAGCTCAAGGCCATGATGGCCACGGCGCCAGGCAGGACGAACAGCGTTCCGGCAACCAGCCCGCCCGTTGTCTTGTGCAGCAGCCAGCCAATATAGATCGCAAGCTGCTGGGCCTCGGGACCCGGCAGCAGCGTGCAGTAGTTCAGGGCGTGCAGGAACCGCTCTTCGCCGATCCAGCGCTTCTCTTCGACGATGATCCTGTGCATGACAGCGATCTGGCCGGCGGGACCGCCGAAGCTTAGGGCCGCGACCCGTGCCCAGACCTTCACCGCCTCGGAGAATGGCAGGGCATGAATGCTCGCACCGGAAGGCCCGGTGTCTTCCTTGACGATGGTTGCCATGTCACTGCCCCGCCTTCGAACTGGGCCAGTTGTGGATCTCGCCGGTCGCATCGCGGCACCATCGGAAGAATGCGTCGTAAAGAAGCATGCCCGCGTCCAACTGCTCGAGGTCGTCATTGAACATGCGGGATAGGCCAAGCGAGGCGGCGAGAAGTCCCGCCACTTCAGGCGCGAGGTCCGGCCGATCCGTATCCGCACCGCGCACGATCGTCGCCAGCCGGTTCATCGGCTCCGAAGCGAGACCGAACTCCTCGACCATCACATCGAACGTGCAGAGATCGCCGCGATGAGACCAGAACACGCTCTCGACGTCGAAGGGCGTCGCGCCGAAGTGGTCGGCAACCAGTGCGACGTCGGTAGCAGGCACGAATAGAAAGACAGCGGATGGATCGACAAATCGGCGGATCAGCCATGGGCATGCGATGCGGTCGATCTTGGGGCGCGAACGCGTCACCCATACGGTGCGACCCTCTCCATCTCGTGGCGGCAGCCTGTCTGACGGTACGGCAATGCCGCCAGAGTTAATCCAGGCTTCGAAGCCTCCCTCAAGCACCTCGGAATCCACACCCTCGTGCCGCAGATAGGCGGCGACCCCGTGGCTCAGCTTACGTCCTCGCTGGCAGACAATGACGGCGGGGGCCCGAATCGTTTTGGCCCACTTGCCGACATCCGCGTGACCATGCCGGATAGAGCCGGGCACCAACCGCGGGTCAAGAGCAAAGTCTTCTTCCGCGCGCACGTCAATCACGGTTGGAGCGTTCGGCGTTGCGAGGATTCGATTCAGTTTGTCGGGAGAGATTTCAAGATATGACGGCATAGCGCGTCCCTCCGTTGTTTCGGCTCAGTGGACGCGACACTTCGGCCGTAGCCTCGTGGGGTGATCGCAACCCCATCCGATATTTATGAGTTCGGTCGTCTCGACTGTCAATGATTATGATCGAGGCAGGCCTGGAAAGCTTGCGTGTGATGCCTCCGGTGTGAGCCCACGCAGACTTCGCTGCAATGCCGAAGAGCTTCATCCCAGTGCCGATAAAGCCGCTGCGGATGAACTCGCCTGAGGATCGGTGACTCCCTATCAAGCGCCGCGACGGCGCCCCGTTGGAGCCTCCGCAGCCGGGACAAAAAGTCTCTAAATTGCGTAGAGAATATGGATCGCCTCCGACCGATTCAGCGCGTAGTCGATCGGCGCCCTTTTCCATTTCCTGGTCTTGTGAGCTGATCAGCTTCAGCAGGACAACGATATCCTGACTCTTCATCTGTTGTATCCACTCTACAGGGACTAGGGACGTTAGTTGCGTTTCCTTGTCGAAGGCAATTTGCTGCTATCGGCGCAACTTCTGGCGTTCAACCGCGGCGCGTCCAGAGCGTCTTCGGGGTTGAACGTCGAATCCCTGCCTCCAAGCCCGTTTTTACAATTTAATCATCCAGAAAGCGTCTATCACGACATGACGCTCGCTGCGGCGGCCGACCAGGTCATCGAAATTGCACCCGGTGCCGGAGGTGACGGCGGCAAAGACAAGCGGCCAAACGCCAATGCGTAAGCTGCCAAGGAGCCAAGGCCGTGCTCCACCCGTGGTGGTGCCCGGCAGCTCTATCCTACGACGCGGAACACGAGCGATCGTGCCGAGAATGGGTATCGATCCCACAAGTGCTCCCACAACCGGCGGAGAATTCGCATTAGCCCTTGCGACAGCGAAAGCAGATCATGAAGCCTTCGTCTCCATTCGCCATCCGATTGCCAACCTATTCCACTTCCTCGCTCCGACATGACCGCCAGCCCCCATCGCGATTTGCGCACTGCCGCCATCAGCATCGGGGCGGAAATCGCTCGGATATAACCGCAAAGCCGACCAGGAGCGCCAGGTGTTGCAAGACGGACGACAAGTTCACCGTGCCCTTCTAGTGCGGGCAATTCTTATTTCGATCACGATTGTCTGACTTTCCGTTCTGCGCGTCGTGGGACCTGCTCGAATTATCTCCGGCTTTTGGCGCGTGGCAATCTCGTGGTTGCTGTTGGGAAGTAGTCTTGCCGTCGGTCGTGGTACCACCCTCGTAGCCTGTCGCCGCGCCATTTCCGCCGCCCGAGCCGATTGTGCCAGTACCGCCCGCTCCTGCCATTAGCACCGTCGCTATGCTAAGAAACATCGCGCAAACTGCATTCATTCTTGTCAACACAATAATCTCCTTTCTGGTCATTCGCTGCGAAGCGTTTGAGAGAGAGGCGGATCCAGAAGATAGGTTGACCGGTGAGCGCCGTGGATCAAGCGTCGCGGCCCCCATCCGGAAAACGCCGGAGCAACATCAAGCATGAGATCGAGGCCTTGAGCGACCAAGCGCCGCTAAAGACGAGAGGGCGTCATCCAGCTTTTCACCAAGTCCCAGCGCCTGATCAATCGCCTCGAAATCTTCACTTGAGAATATGCTTGCGCCGCGTTTCCTTTGAAAAACAGGCCCACACATGACCGCATCGAAGCCAAGGGCACGAGCGTGCTCGAGAACCTCGATCCAACGCTCCAGTCCCGACAATAAAAGGGGGCTGACGTAATAGATTCGCGGACGAGCACGCACAGGCTGCGTCTCCAATGGGAGCGTCATGGTAGAAGTTCTCCATCCCGTCACCCGGGGAGGTGGGCTGCGTAACGAACCGCTAACCGGCCAGCGGCAAACTTGTTCCATCGGGCTGACCCGTGGGGCCGCCATCTTATCTCAAGTTAAAATTAGCCTCAGACCGCCGGTGAGCTGCCAGCCTATTTTTCTGATCTTTCGAGCGGGGCAATCATCGCTGATGACCAGGCCCAAGTTGGTTATCTGGCGCTCATGCCCACCTTCGGGCTCAATACTTTTCCTGCAAACATGGGGTCTATCGCAGACAGCGACGCACCACGACCTCGGCGGACCTTAACAATCTGCCGGAATTTGCGGCGCGCCTAAGAAGGCGGCTCACCAGGGAGCACGTGAGCCGGAAGGGACTCGCCGTTGTTCTCCCTCCGGCGATCCAACCGGCTTGCGCGGCGATTGTTCCCTTCTGGTTTTCACATTCATCTACCGCCAGCCCGGTTTCTCAATGCGAACATACCTTGGTTGACCCAACGGGCACGCCAAGTGGCCAGCCTGCGCGGGAAAATTCTTTTGTTAGAATTGCCGGGAGACGACACCGACTTATCGATCGGGGTCGTTGCAGACACGAGCGGAAATAGGCGGAGAATCCACCCTCGGTGGCATGACGATCACAGCCTTTGCCGCCAGCCAAATTCATAGCCCGGCTCCGCACAAGTGTCCGCCATCGGACGCAGGCGAAATTTGGTTGACCTTCCTGGACCAAATTGCAAATATCAGTTGCTGAGAGCGCTTTGCGGCGGACCAAGCCGGAGCGGCGGGCGAAACTCTACGTTTGCCGCTCCGTTACCCGGCCGCTGAACCAGCAGCTCCCGCAGCGGCGAGCTGAGGCTCGACCTGCTGTCCTGCGACAGGGGCATCACGTGCGGTCGAAGCGGGATCCAGGCTTTTGAGCTGCTCAGAATCCGTATTCCGTGCCCACCGTCCTACAAAAATTGTCTGCTTCAAGCGCCAGGGGAGAGCTCAGGGATTGCAGAATTTTCAACCGGGAAACGTTAATCAGTGCATCGCTGGTCCCACAGGGTAGCCTGGATGAAGCACGTGAAAGGTCGCAATGAGACTAAGAGCACGCATGATAACATCTTCGGCGAGCTGAACATCGCTGGCAGCTAGGTCATTCGCGACAGAAAGAATAGCCTTCCCAACGGATGTCATTACCAGGCAAAGACGCTCATCTCCCTCTGCTGAAGCCCACTGCGCCTCGCGCTCCAGCGTGAGAGCCAGACGCACCAGCATTGCCTCTCGTTCAAGCAACGTTAACTCTGCAAAATCCTGAGCTCTCATCCGCAATTGAAACAAGCCTCTTTACTTGACTAGATCTCGCTTACATCGGGTGAACGCATACTACCGCGAAAAGATGCATGGCTAAGAGATCCTCGCCCGATATGTCTCAAATCGCGCCACCCACCGGCGGCCGCTCTCCAAAGCGGACGTCACGGGCGCCTGATTCCTAACCCGATCCCTTAACTGCATGTCGACCGTGACGCGGATTAGTCGTAAGTGAACTTGAAAAAGTCGCCTCAACCAAGGCAGAATCTGTTTGTTCGCGCGCCCAGCCACGACGGCCTAGTGCGCTCGGCTGCTCGCTTAAACATTCACCGCATCGCGCTTGCCGACGCGAATCCAAGGGCCAGCAACTTGACCGCAGGTTTAAGAATGCGGCAGGACAGCGGATTATCCCCATTATTCATAATGTTAGAGCCGCCCAGCGATCCCCGTTGCACCGTGAGCGCCGTCCCCGGACACCGTCCCGGCAGAGCCTTCCTTTGAAGGCTCCGGCTGCAGAATAACGGCATGGCTCTCGCGTTCAGTTCATGCAAGCGCGACCGGAAACGAAATCGCAAACGGCCGCGCTAAAGAGAGAAGCCGGCGTCAGCCGGCTTCCGATCGGGCGTCTAACTATTCTTGTGGCTCTGCTGGCCGGCCTTTACATGCTGCTCATGCGAGCCACCGCGTGTACCGCTACCCGACTGCTTTTCGTCGGTCGACGATGCTTGCTTCGTGTCGTTATTCTTGTGGCTCTGCTGGCCAGCCTTGACGTGCTGTTCGTGGGATCCACCTTGGGAAGCCATGATATTTCTCCTCGATTGTGTGATGAGACCTTCATTGGTCTCGGGAGCCGAACAGTGCTCCGGCCGTTTGGTTCCCGAAAAATACTCACGAAAAAAAAGGTAGCCGCCATTCCGATCACAGTCGGCGGCAACGCACAACAGAATGCCCAGGCGAACACTTCCAAGCCGCTGGGATCATAGACTGCTTCATAACCATTTGTTTGGCGGCGATCAGCATCAGGGTCACCATGACCGGCAACCACTCCCTCGATTGCCGCGCTCCCAAAAGCCTTTTCGTCGGCGAGACAGAAGTTCAAGCCAACCCATGACGCTCGCGCTTTGTTTGGCGGTCGAGATAGCCAGCCTTCGAGGCGCCACCTCGCCGACAACGCAAGCCGCAGATCCGGGAGGAACCGGTCCCGCCCAGCGGTGAATGCCCGTTGCGACGATAATTCTGGCAAATTGCCTCGCCAGCGCCTCGATCGCTTCGGCAGCCTCGAGCGAGCCGTCATTTTGCTCACGCCTGTTGGATGGGGGGTGTCGAAGAAGCGATTCAAGGTGATGCGTTCATCTGCGCGTCTTGCTTCCCAAGGATGCTCCGCAAGCGCTTCTACGCGAAGCCTCTCCTAAGGTCTTCCGCCTCCTGGAGATTTGCCAGAAAAGAGACAAGGCTGATCGTCGCCTGAACTCGCAACGATCAGCGACCAATAGCTCGAATCCGCTCTTCCTCCACTGCAAAGACCTGAGGCCTTGGCTTGCCGCAAGGCTCAGATAGCGATTTCTCTTCGATTTCACGAAAATCTCAGCGGGAGTGGAACTTTCATCCTCGGTGATGGTTGCCATGCCAAAATACAAGAAAGCATCAATCGCGGACTACATACCGGCAACACGAATTGCGACCTTCCAACCGCGCGGAGAGCGGGCATGAAGCACCGGAACAAAATGGCTCCAGCTGCAAAACCTCAGCATGTGGCGGCATTCTGCGAAACGCTAGGAAGAAACCAATCGAGAAAACGCCAATTCCCATCCGGGAAGAGCTGCCAATACGCCGATTGGCGTTCGCCATCGTGATTTGCATCTTATCCGGCGCCCAGGACGACAAGGTCTCAGCGCCCCCAGCAAAGGAGTAGGAGCATGCCCCGACAGGATGAGTCACCCGCCGTTCAATCTTTGCGAAACGAGCAAAGACGGCAGCAACGGAAGGCTTCACCAAGCGAGCTAGACAAGGCGCTTGAAGACACCTTCCCGGCATCCGATCCTCTCTCGACAACCCAAACTGCCGTTTCCGGACCAACAGTATCGGATGGTGCAGACGAGGAAAGACCCCATGGCGACAGGTTCGAGCAGTCCGCCTCGGTGGACATGCAGCGGGAAAGCAATGTCGCCGCGCCGAGCGGAGACCAAATCCCTATCGACCAGTCAAATCCGAGACTACGCCTTGGAAGCCCTTCGGCCCTTGATCCCGGCCGAAATGGAAAAGAACCTTTTCCGAAGGGTCAAGCAGGCGGCGTTGATGGCGTCACGCGGTGGGCTCGAGAACGGCCGATCGCGACCATTCTTGCGGCGGCGGCGATCGGCCTTGCATTTGGGATCATTCGCGTTCCCTAGACGGCAATATCAACTCGCCCAAAGGCGCCTCTGGAATCCCGGCTCGATCGTGACCCGCGTGGTTGGAACGCGATGGCAAAGAACCGGTGCCGCGGCTATGAGACCCGGCCCCTCATGACGCCGTCCTTGTCCGTCTTATTATCGGCGCCATTTAGCCAAGTGGCGCGCCGCCACATTATTCCCTTAACCTCCCGGTCCAGTCTGCTAGCACAGAGCGACTTTATAGCTTGCTGCTGGCTCTCCGCCACATCTTGTTAACCGCCGGCGCAGTCGATAGAGCGGCAAGTCAGGGAAGCTTTTGAAAAGCACGTTGCCAACAGAGTGTGAAAAGCTCCGCCGAAATTCCAAACGGTTGGGGTCTTTCCGGCCGAACAATGAGCGCCTGATGGCGAAAAATAAACGCTCTAAAGCTTGTCGAGTTCTTCAGCTAGTAGAACCCCCTCTAAGAGTTGGTGGTATCGGTGCATTGGATCTCTCCTTTCACGGAGGCAACCTCCTCTCAGGAACCCAAGTCTGATCGCCCGCGCGTGCCGATGGGCAATCCATGCCGGATCTGTGGTCCATCATCGGCCGCGCATACGCTGCGCCACGACGCCGGCACTCTTCTGGGTTCCGGGCGATGTGCCGGAAGGTTTGCTCGCTACAGCCGGCGAGGTTCTCGCCGCTCCGTGAGTCCGTGTCATTGCAGTCAGCGGTCTTGATCGCCGTCGCAAAGGATATGAACCGGCCGCTCACGTTGGCTCAGTCAGCAAAAACGGCAATATGTCCTTCCTCCAGGGCGGAGAGGAAGGCGGCGCGTGCATCTTCCGCGCCAACCCGGCCATCTTTCGCTTTCAACATGGCATCTCGGGCCATGTTGAACGCTGCGCCGTCTTCAACGGTGGGCCATTCGTCGCTCATATAGTCAGCTGCTCGTTCGACGCTCGAGATTTTTATCCGTTCGCCCGTCTTTCGTCCTTCCACGGTAATGGGGTGCAACCACGTCAACTCGCTCATCCGTTTCTCCTCCTACCATGGGTCTCGCGCTGCCCGGACATGGCGGGCCTAGTGAATTGAAAACCTATCTCCATCGAGGCGTGCGACTGGTATTATGCTGCAGCTCACAGGCAGTGGCAAAAGCGCCAAAGAGCTGGCGCAGGCGTCGACGCTCCTCCTCGCTCAAACCCTTGCGTTTTGCATATTCGTCTACGGACCACACTGGAACCGAAACTTCGACTTCAGGTTCTATGCGCTGCATCTGCTCAACCTTCAAATAGTGCTTCCATTGCCCGCCTAACGCTGAATTGATGTCCAAGTTCCTTCATTTCCTCCCAATCTTTGTGGCGCACTCGATTGTGAATAGCGGTGCGACCTGTTGCGGGAAATTCAGGAATAGAGGGAGGGAATGCGCCAAGATCCGACGGATCTGATTAGATGGTGCCCGTTCTTGCTTTCGTGACCTGTCAGATCGACCGCTCACGCCGCGCAGGTTGCTGTTGGATCGCGGAAATAACCGGCAAGATCGTCACGATGGACCAACGCCGGAGCAAAGGCCGGGGTAATGCGTTGCTTCGTCGAACTTGCCATTCATCCCCCGCGCCCATCAAAGGCCGGCGCGATAATCCTCAATTATTTTCGTGACCAACAAGCGATTTGCTCGAGCACCGCGCCTTTAACTTACGAGATACCCGCATATCCGATTGAGACCTATGCCCATCATTGCCCTTGGATCTCTAGACGCCAATCGGGCATTGAAAATTATGGGAACATCGAACGATCTGCCATGTTTTCAGGACGGAGGAAGATATAATGCACCGACAATGCTGGAATTGCCCTATTACCGTGGAGACGCGCAAGCTGGGTCAACGTCTGACCATAAACAATTGTGAAGCTGCGGCCGCTTATATGTTGCAAAACTGGCCCTTAAGGCCGAAAGGTCGCAGCTTCAAGGTCGCGCGAGCTATGCTCGTCGACGCACACGAGGGTAAGGTTGACGCCGAGGATGCACGCGCCGCCTTTTTGGCGATGCTGGAAGAGAGCGGCGTGGAGGTTTTTGAATAGCAGTACCTCCTCGAAATGCCTATTGCCTCGCAATAACACCTGCTTGATTTGCCTTATTGATGTCAGCAAGGCGTTGACTTGCCTACTCGACTAGACAAACCCACTTTATTTGATCGTTGTTAGCCGGGAAGGATTAAGAAACGATATCGCGCGCCGGTACCGTGCTCATCCAGATACTAGGCGCTCCATCGATGCGTGCAGCCGCATTCATAGAAGAAAACACTTCGCAGAGCTGCACCTGCTCGTGATGCGGCGAACTAAGCACCTTACTGCCGTGGAGCCCTTGATGGTACCAGGAGTTTCCGGCACGGCCATCACGCCGGGTGCTCACGCCTTCGCAATAGTGAAAATATAATGTGGCATTCTGGCTCGCGGCCTTCGACCAAGCTGGCATTAACCGCTGAAAGTTCCTTCACTCCTCACCGCTGCAACGCTCTCATTGTGATGAAAACGAGCATTGACGTGGTTGATCCAATCCAGTGGGATGATTGTGACGCTGAACGTCGCCGGAATCACTGTCTGCGGGCCCGAGACGGATTGAGCCCTCCATGTGATCTGCGGTGCCTATGTGACCACCATCAACTGCTGGCTCATCCACCCGCTACCGATGCCGAGATTGTGAGGTCAACCCCACACAGATGTTCTGCCAAGTCGGCGAAGTGTTTCGTCTACGGCAGCGCTTTTAACCATAGCAAGACGCTAATTTCCTCGCGCTCCATCCATTTAAGTAGCCTAGCGCTTCGAGTTTTGAGTTTGCAAACCTGTTTGAGTCGCCCCGCCCGGAATTCCTCAATCACCGCGGGGTGGATGTAGGAGGATCTGCAGACTGATCGGGTATTGGCAAGCTTTCCGCTCACTTCGTCAATCGCATCGTTGACCTGTTGAGCGATCGCTGCATTCGATGTTTCCACCTCAAGGGGTGCGAGAATGGCTGCGGCCATACAGGTCGCACCCCAAGTGCGAAATTGTTTCGAGCTGTAGTCGCCTCCAGACGCATTGCGAATGTAGGCGTTGACATCGCTTGAGGAGATCTGTCGGTAGCCGCCCTCATCGCTCGCATATTGAAAGAGTTGCTGCCCTGGCAGTTCCTGCAGCTGTCTTACAACATTGGCGATGCGCCGGTCAGTATGAACAAGATTCCACTCCCTGCCCGATTTTCCCTTGAAGCGAAATTTGATGTTTCCGCCTTCAACATGAACATGCCGATTTTTCAATGTGGTAAGCCCGTAGGAACGATTGGTCCTGGCATAGGATGCATTCCCGACACGAATATATAAATTGTCGAGCATCCACACTACTGTGGCAAGAGCCTTGTTCATGTGCATGCCGCGCGAACGGAGGTCCGCGTCGACCTGCCTGCGGATATCGGGAAGACTGGAGGCAAAATCGAGAAGGCGATCAAATTTCGCTTTGTCTCTCTCCGATTGCCAAGCCGGATGGTAGCGATACTGCCTTCGTCCCTGGGCATCGGTTCCTATCGCTTGCAAATGCGTCAATGGGTTTGCCGATATGATGACATCCCTATAGGCAGGAGGTATGGCCAATGCATTGAGGCGTTGGACTTCCGCGCCATCCACGATCCGCTTTCCGTCGGGCGCAAAGTAAATGAATCCACTCTTTGTAAGTTGTCGAGTTATGCCACTGTCGATGCCGTTGATATACAGGAGATTAGGTTGATGTTCTGCTTCCGCGGCCAATTTCAATTCTCTGTCTGAGATGACCTTGTTCATGCTCCCAATAACGCCGATACAGGGTCACGGTTCCCGAGGGGGGGCGGAGCAGTGAGCTCATTTCTGCGCTAAGGCGGGATTTGCGACGGATCCTACGGCGGCATTATGAACCCAAACCGCGACGCGGAAGGAGCGTCGCGCTGACAGTTACCAACCGAGGGGGCCGAAGTCTGATGATGCCCCAGTGCCTGAGCAGAGCCCGAAATTATCTCGCGTTACACTCTCGATAAGACAGCTGCGCTTCGGAAACGGCGGCAGCCTCGGTTAGCAAACTGCCGCTCATTGATGTCGCGCAACCTCCCTTAAATTCCGTATCGCCGATCAAGCTCCACCAACGCCGACTGAATCTCAGCAATCGCGACAGACGGATAATAGGCTGCGATTGGATGGCGTAACGATCCGATGGCCATCTCGCCAAGATCGCGCGCTTGTCGTCAATGGTGAGCGACGAAGAAGATAACACGTCGGTGGGGCGGTGGAACTTGATATGTTGCGGCATCAGACCAGCCAGGCCCATTGCCACCGCGTTGCTGACAACTTGCCTCAACAATTTGTCTATCGTCGACGCCCCTCAGCCCACATGCGGATCTCTATCCCGCCGCAACCGGGATACAGCGATGACATCGCCACCCGGCACCAGAAGATCGTGTCTCTCGGCGAAGGCGGCAAATAGACCGCGCACGGTCTCGGCGTCAATTTCGCCTCTTAGCGAAGCGCCGCACGCCTTGAGCGCGACTGCATGCGCGTGGTCTCTCGAGGATGCAGGCCACTCTAATAGATGTCGATAGGCTTCAGTCACCGAGCGAATCTCGGCCGGAAAGCCCAGGCCGACAAGAATGGAAACGGGCTGTTTAAACATATCGGGTTTCATCATGCTCTCCTTGCGAAACCAAATATTGACGGGCGCCGTCAGGACGGCGCCCTTGCTCAACAGGATTCGGATTTAAGCTGCCTTCTGCGCCTCGATCTTCGCAGGCGCAGTCAGTGTCGAAGAAGGCGCATTTGCAATCGAGATTTTCCGTGGCTTGAGTGCTTCCGGGATCTCGCGAATGAGATCGATCGATAGCAAACCGTTCTTGAGGTCGGCTGCACTGACGCTTACATGATCGGCAAGCTCAAACCGATGCTCAAACGGTCGGCCGGCGATCCCGCGATGCAGGTAGCCGTCAGTTGCCCCTTCCTCCTTTTTGCCGATAACGGTCAAAAGGTTGGACTGGAAGGTAATGTCGATATCGTCGTGACCAAAGCCCGCAACCGCAATCGAAATTCGGTAGCTGTCTTCTCCGGTCTTGAGAATATCATAGGGCGGCCAATCGCTGATCGAACGACCCCGTTGGGCGTTTTCCAGGAGATCGAAAACTCGATCGAAGCCGACACTCGAGCGAAACAGCGGTGCGTAGTTATAAGTCGTTGCCATAGCCATATCCTCCTTAAAGCAACATGGGTACGGAAGCGCCGAAAGACAGCGCTCCCAGCTCGGCCAGCCCTACTCTCAGCGGCTGGCGGCAGTCGATTTGGTTTTTCTGATTTCTGACTTCAAGAGCCGCATATAAAAATTTTTTGGTCCTGCGCGAGGCAGCGGCGGGAAGTGCAGACACCAATACCCTTGCGAATTTAAGCAAAGCGCTCATTCAAGCCTCATTGCAGCTTGAACTCCCCCTCGACGCGACGCCATTCGTTCGGTCCGATCAGGCGCTGGTGTGTATAGCGCACGGAGTGCAGCGGTCCGTCGAGGCTGTCGCGCCAGAAGTCGAGAAACCTGTGCATCTCTGGGAAATCAGGAGCGAGGTCGTAGTCCTGCCAAACGTAAGTTTGCAGGACGGATTCGAAATCGGGAATGCGATAGAGGATATGCGCGGTGGTCAGCCCATAGCCATTGAGCTGACGCTCGAGATCCGATGAGAATTGCATGCTTCATCTCCGTTTCTGGACACAGCGAAGGTGGCGCAAAATCGTGCAGCCATCAACGGTTTTCTGAACGCCCTGATGCTGTTTCCTGTTCCTTTCCAGTACGTTAGCAGCAGTCAGCGTCGAGTGCTAATTTTTCTTGTGGACCCTCTTGAAATCGAAAAATCTCGAAAATAAATTTCTTCGCGCGGACGCTCAATGAGGTTCGCACCCGCCCGGACTGGTCATCCGGTCCGGGCTGGGTCTTCAACGTCATCATTTTTGCTCAACGGAGGAAAACATGTCGTTCCGACCGCTTCATGATCGCATTCTCGTCCGCCGGGTCGATTCCCAGGAAAAGACCAAAGGCGGCATCATCATTCCCGACACTGCTAAGGAAAAGCCGCAGGAAGGCGAGGTCGTCGCTGTCGGTCCCGGTGGACGCAACGAGGCCGGGCAGATCCAGGCGCTTGATGTCAAGGCAGGCGATCGCATCCTGTTCGGCAAATGGTCAGGCACCGAGATCAAGATCAATGGCGAAGACCTGCTGATCATGAAGGAAAGCGATGTGATGGGCGTCATTGAGGCGCATGCAACGCAGAAGCAGGCCGCTTAAGCGCGCCCAATCACCAGTCGAACTTGCTGCCTATTGAAGGAGTGAATAAATGGCTGCGAAAGATGTAAAATTCAACACCGATGCCCGTGAACGCATGCTGCGTGGGGTCGATATTTTGGCGAATGCCGTGAAAGTGACGCTCGGACCCAAGGGTCGCAATGTGGTGATCGACAAGTCATTCGGTTCGCCCCGCATCACAAAGGACGGAGTATCGGTCGCCAAGGAAATCGAACTCGAAGATAAGTTCGAAAACATGGGGGCACAGATGCTGCGCGAAGTCGCCTCCAAAACCAACGACCTCGCCGGCGATGGGACGACAACGGCGACGGTGCTGGCCCAGGCCATCGTCAAGGAGGGTGCCAAAGCGGTGGCTTCAGGCATGAATCCGATGGACTTGAAGCGTGGTATCGATCTTGCCGTGGATGCCGTCGTCAAGGAGCTAAAAGCCAATGCCCGAAAGATCTCCAACAACGCGGAGATCGCGCAAGTCGGTACGATCTCGGCCAATGGTGACGCCGAAATCGGTCGCTACCTGGCCGAGGCGATGGAAAGGGTCGGCAATGAGGGCGTCATCACGGTTGAAGAAGCCAAGACCGCCGAAACCGAGCTCGAAGTCGTGGAAGGCATGCAGTTCGATCGCGGCTACCTCAGCCCCTACTTCGTGACCAACCCGGAGAAGATGCGGGTGGAATTCGAAGATCCCTTCATTCTCATCCACGAGAAGAAACTCTCCAACCTGCAGTCGATGCTGCCTGTCCTCGAAGCCGTGGTGCAGTCCGGCAAGCCGCTGGTCATCATTGCCGAGGATGTGGAAGGCGAAGCGCTCGCCACGCTCGTGGTCAACAAGCTGCGCGGTGGCCTGAAGATTGCTGCCGTCAAGGCGCCGGGCTTCGGCGATCGCCGCAAGGCGATGCTGGAAGACATCGCCATCCTAACCGGTGGCACCGTCATCTCCGAGGACGTCGGCATCAAGCTTGAGAATGTCACGCTCAACATGCTTGGCCGCGCCAAGAAGGTGGCCATCGAGAAGGAAAATACGACGATCATCGATGGCGTCGGCTCCAAGGCAGAGATCGACGGCCGCGTTGCTCAGATCAGGGCGCAGATCGAGGAAACCACCTCTGACTACGACCGCGAAAAGCTGCAGGAGCGGCTCGCCAAGCTTGCCGGTGGCGTTGCCGTTATCCGCGTCGGCGGCTCGACCGAAGTCGAAGTCAAGGAGAAGAAGGACCGCGTCGACGACGCGCTGCATGCGACGCGCGCAGCCGTCGAGGAAGGCATCCTGCCGGGCGGTGGTGTCGCGCTGCTGCGCGCCGTCAAGGCACTCGACAATCTTTCGACGGCGAACCAAGACCAGAAGGTCGGCATTGAGATCGTCCGGCGCGCTATCGAAGCGCCCGTGCGCCAGATCGCTGAAAACGCTGGTGCTGAAGGCTCCGTGATCGTCGGAAAGCTGCGCGAGAAGACGGACGCTGCTTACGGCTGGAACGCTCAGACGGGCGAATATGGTGATCTCTACGCCCAGGGCGTCATAGATCCTGCCAAAGTCGTACGCACCGCGCTCCAGGATGCCGCATCCGTGGCCGGTCTTCTGGTGACGACCGAGGCCATGATCGCCGAGAAGCCTAAGAAGGATGCAGCCCCGCCACTCCCATCGGGCGCTGGTATGGACTTCTAACAGCGTTGCGCTTCGCCCGCCCCTCGAGGGGGCGGGCCACTTAAGGAGGGGAAGATGAATTCGAAGAATTTGTTGCCGCAGGAGCATGCTCGGCTTTGCGCGGGTGTTGTGAGGGAGGTTTCCAATGCGAGGGGAGTCTCGAAAGACCCAATCGCCGTCGCCAGCTTGACGATGACGGTCGCCAAACTTTACAACAGCGGTCTGCACTGTCGAGAGGAGCTGCTATCGGCGGCGATGCAGGTGGTCGATGTGCCGCCCAGCACCGCAGCAAATGGCAAAAGCGAGTTGCAGCATACTCAGTTTGCGGAGAGATAGGCTCAGTCTTGCCGATGTCCTCTGGCTGTTTTCGGCGACAGGCGAGCGAACAACGATTGGCGTAACACCCGGCCGGAAATTAACGTGCGATGCCAATCGGTGACGAATGTGCGTGGCTTTGTGGGCAGCGTGCAGATGTAGGAGGCGATGTTCCGAATAATGGCTCGCTTCGCCAGTTTTGCGCCCATCGGCGCCATTTTGATGTCAAAAGAATCGATCATGCAGTTCAAGGCTGCAAGCTGCCGGCCACTATGGTTTCATTGAGAGGGCGGTTGCCGCTCCTCTCCGTAGAGCGGGAAATCAGTTCGGCGCACCCGTCGTTGGTTCGAACCGTGAGAACTGGAAGACCGATATAATATCGAAGGCAGGATATGTGCTCTCGGGAGGCCACATGTTACCCGTAAGCCAACGTTTCGTTCCCACATCCGATGGCGCAGCGTGAACAAGGGCGACAGCGCAGGATCTCCGCTTCCTATAATCGGGCAATTTCGACCAGTCAGCACCTTCCCCGTCCCAAAGGTCCAGCGTTCGATGTCGATGGCCGCTCAGATCATTAACCGTAATGTGGAGGATTGCGGACAATTCAGAACCGGTAGGTCATGCCCAGGACCGGGCCCGAGAGCCTTGTGTCGTAAACATAGCCGTCGTGATCGTAATCAACGCTTAAGACCTTATATCCCGCCGAGGCCGAAACACGATCCGAGAAAGTATAGTTGATCGTTGCCAGCGCCGACCATGTGAGCTTCGACCCCGCTCCAAACCCGCCCACATCCGCTTGCGCCTGCACGGAAAGCTTTTCCGTCACCGCTAGGAACGCGCGGGCGCCGATCACCGGATCGACCCAACCGAAATCCTCGCCATGGCTGGCCGAGCGGTTGCCGATTGCTGGATGGCTCGCAGTCACCGTCACATCGTTTGAGATGTGCCAGACGCGCGCACCAGCCAGGGCGTCCAAACTGAACTGCGGGCTGTCGACCACACGGTAACCGCCTTGCAATGTTGCCATGAACTGTTTCGTGTCCACCTTTGCATCGACGCTGGCACCCGGCGGTATTGCAACGCCGAGCCCGGGGATTTGAAGCGCGGGGAGCGGCCCGGCGCCATGGCTGCCTGTCGTGTCGACATACATCATGTCACCGGATACGACGAACCGATCGTACCGTCCCCATATGTTGATGAAACCACCAAAATTGAGATCGTCCATGACATCGGAGAATGACTTCTCCATATGGATCGTCGGTGCACGGCGAAATGGCGACAGATGTCCCTCCAGGCCCGCGGCCCAAAGATAGGGCGTTATCTGCAGCGCCCAGTTCTGTTGATCAGCCGCCTTCGGTGTCGCTTCTTGCCGATCAGCAATGTCAGCATCCGCTGCGCAGACATGAAGAGCGCTGCATAGTACCAGAATGACCGCGGTGGCGAATGTGTTCAAATTGGTCTCTCTCAAGCTGAAAGTGAATTTTCGACCAGTGCGAATAGGGACGTCATCGTCTTCTCTGCCTCGCAGGCATGCCGTCACAACCCCTGCTGGTCATTCAGTATTAGCTAATTGAGCAGATTCTACTTCCCGCAACAAGTTCGATTTCGTAGTATCCCCTCACACCCAGTCGCCACTCGCGGTGCGGAGAAATCTCATGATCCTGAAACGGCATTCACTCTCGACCAAATGTGCCGCCCTGCTGATATCGACGACCATATTGGCGTCGACCACCACACAGGCTTGCACACGCTTCGTCTACCACGGCGCCGGAGACGAGGTGATCACTGCGCGTTCCATGGACTGGAAAACGGACGTCGGGACGAATCTCTGGCTATTTCCACGAGGCATGCAGCGAGCCGGAGCGGCCGGTCCGAACTCGATCGAGTGGACCTCGAAGTATGGCAGTGTGATCGCCTCCGGTTACGACATCTCAACGACCGATGGTATGAACGAAGCTGGGCTGGTCGCGAATGTCTTATGGCTCGTCGAATCCACCTATCCTGGTTATGATGGCAAGAGACCCGGCCTCACAATTGCGGCCTGGGCTCAATATGCGCTTGACAACTATGCGACCGTTCAAGAAGCGGTCGATGCGCTTGCGAAGGAGCCTTTTACGGTCGTCACGGATAAGGTGCCGGGAGAAGACAGGCTGGCAACAATGCACCTCTCGATTTCGGACGCGACCGGAGATAGCGCCATCATCGAGTATATCGGCGGCAAGCAAGTCATCCATCACAACCGCGATTATCAGGTGATGACCAATTCCCCGATTTTTGAAAAACAACTTGCCATGGAGGAATATTGGCGACAGATCGGTGGCACGGTCATGCTTCCGGGCACAAACCGTGCGTCCGACCGCTTCGCGCGTGCCTCGTTTTATGTAAACGCCATCCCGAAAAGCGAGAAGCCCATAGAGGCAATCGCAAGCGTCTTCAGCGTGATTCGCAATGTCTCAGTGCCGTTCGGCATTACCACGCCGGGCGAGCCTAATATCTCCTCCACGCGCTGGCGCACGGTATCCGATCAAAAGCGCCGGCTGTATTTCTTTGAGTCCGCCCTCACGCCGAACGTCTTCTGGCTCGATCTGAACAAGCTGGACTTCTCTGAAAAGACCGGAAAGGTCATGAAGCTTGATCTTGGCCCCGACCAGAGCCGTATCTATTCGGGAATGGCCAACGATCAACTCAAGGAGGCTAAACCCTTCAATTTTCTTGGGATTTAGGCGCCTAAAGCTACTAAAAAAGTTTGCTCCTCGATCGTTGGCGTTCCGATGCGCGGGGCCTCCGGTACGTCCTGTGCCCTAGGGAAAGCCTCCATGAGGCTTGAGTTTGAACTCGAGAAGGATGGCCGATGCGGGCTTGCGAAATCTTCCTATTTCCCAACCAATCAAATCGAGACAACAGCCTAAAGTCTCACCAAGAATAGCGCAGAGCCATAGGAGCGCCGATCTTCGCCAATTCCCTCTAAGTGACTGCGGTTGCATTGCTTCTGGCCGCTCCCCGCGCTCTGGAACAAACAAACGTGTCGCACAGTTCATTGAGACGGTGATCAACAATATCGCGTATTCCCCGTTCTGGTTGGAGGCAGTCATGAGCGGCTATCAGATGGATGACAAAAGCGCAGTCGTGGAATCGTCGAAGCCACGACTGCTGGAAATTCTCGGGCCGGGTCTGGTGACCGGCGCTTCGGACGATGACCCGAGCGGAATAGCAACCTATTCGCAGGCCGGGGCACAATTCGGCTACACTGCCAGTTGGACTTTGATATTGACCTATCCGCTGATGGTCGCCGTGCAGGTGATCAGCGCGCGGA